>JAAUYG010088999.1_pt1 | contig 12875 bp, 7 predicted proteins | sample 7278091 | NCBI WGS metagenome assembly JAAUYG01 (sample SAMN14350201, study PRJNA611818) | marine sediment metagenome | isolation source: surface marine sediment (0.6m) | place: French Polynesia: Moorea | collected 2018-08
AGTTTTAATAGTCCAGCACATTGGTCTACTTTGAAAGCATGTTCAGTTGCCATGCAGAAATTCACATCAGTTTGGGGCAGTGGCCATCCTTTCTTACATGTACATGTACAGCAGAGGATGTGTTTAACTGATGATGGTCAGCAGTCAAGTCAAGATCCTTGCCTGGGGAAATCAGAGTCAGATTCAGTACTGCCACCTCCTAACCATGCTAACAGTAATAGCATTCAAATACATGTACATGTAATAATATATTTGGGTTTCCCAAATGAAGTACCGGGTATGCATCTTCTTGAGTGGGTCTTTACTGTTTGGACGAATACTGCTTTTATTTTGTAATGGAATACATGTACCCATATGGCTATGCTCAACAGCCACTGTACTTAGAAATGGAATAGATGTGTGTTTCAGTGCTAGTGTATTTGATGATGGAATACATATATGCTTCAGGGCCAATAGCACTTGGTGATGGAATATATGTGTGTTTCAGGGTCACCATATTTAGCGATGGAAATATGTACAGGTATATGTTTCAGGGTCACTGTGTAATATATATGACAATGGAATACATGTATGTGTGTGTTTGGATCACTATGTATCAGGACCATGCGACTTGCACATATTTTAGCATCACTGTATTTACAAACCATGTTTATATGTTTCAGGACCGTTTGTATTTTGTGATGGAATATGTGAATGGTGGAGATCTCATGTACCGGATACAACATGAGGGACGGTTTAAGGAACCAGTGGCAGTGTGAGTTACTGTGGAGTCTGACTTTATCTTCACCCGCATGTAATGAACTTTCAAATTTGGTGAATCAAATTAAACTCATCTTTGCTCCAATTCCAGTAGGGCCTACATGGTACTGATATATATGTAATGTATATATAAATATTTTTATTTCCAATATGTCATACTGAAGCATAATTATCAAATTGCATTTCTTTATCCTGTTTATTGCAATTTCTTTTTTGAACTTTATTACTCTGGCCTCAAGAAGCGAGTGATTTTCATTGGATCCTACGAAGTTATTCTATTCAATGTTAAGTCTTTTTGAAATCGGACAGCTTTCATAATTCCTTTCTATGTTGACATGTTTAAGTTTTTGTCTAACCCGTACATGAACTAAGCACAATCCCTGTCTGTGAATGATTTCCTTTATATTTTAAAAGAAATTGTTTTACTGTTTTGTTTCCAGATTCTATGCAGCAGAAATTGCAATTGGTTTATTTTTCCTGCATTCTAAAGGAGTCATTTATAGGTTTGTATACGTATATGTGTATACCAAGGATTTTTTCTGCGCTTCTGTGCCAACCTTGTGTTTAGAATCAAGGAGGCCTTGGGTGAAATATTCCAATAGCATTTTGGACTATCACTGTGCTGTGTCTGCCAATTTATGCTATCCACATTCTAGTGGGATTGTGTTTCTAATACAGGCTGCACTAATAAAAAAAAATTTCCTTGTGTAAAAAATGTTCAAACTTGATACTAGTTATGACTGTTAAATCTCTAATAATGTGAATAAATACATAATAATCTGGTATGTGCTCAGGGGGAATGCTCTAGAAAAATCTTCAGTCTAGAAATAAAAAAAGTCTGGGCTGGATTTCCCAAAAATACTTATGTCTGAGTTTTGAGCTAAGTCAAATCCTTAGCCAATCACATTTGCTCAGATTGTTGACTTAAGTCAAAACTTAGACTTAAGTATTTTCAACATCTTGGGCCCTCATCAAGTGTGAACAAATTGTGCATAGGAGTTAACAAAGATTCAGAAGTTGAATAAATGCAATGCATAAAGAAGTTCAATGCATAAATTGTTAATAGTTCTGTTATACATATGTAAGTTCTTCATGATCTTTTTGTCACTAACAAATGGATAAGACCTACACTAAGTGCACTGCTTAGGTGTTATTTTAAAGAAAAAAATACATGAACATCCAGCCTTTTACCTACATTTGTATTTTTCACCCAGAGATGCATGTTGCCTTTATTATAGGCTTAGTAACGGCACAAAAAGCAGCAATGCACGTACGAAGCTTTTCTAAGGATAAAACCCACTCCTTAGAATTCCTGTAGGTAATATGAGCCATGTGTTTTTGATTTGTATAAGAAGATATGTTCGACCGTTGGGGATTCTGTGATACAAAGTTACCAGTAGTCCTATCAAATGGCACTTTTGCTTTTGTCAAGAGCTTTGCACTTCTTGATATGAAAATATCAAACACAATTAATATATTGAGCTGGTTTTTCAGTGATATATGCTGTGCTACAAATGCTCTCCAACAACACTTGACTGCTGAATTATCTTTTTAGTCACATTGACATTTTAGTGAACTGTATTATGTGAATTGTGGAGAATGTGGACAGGTGTTCAAACATTTACCGGTATTATCAGCTTGCAAAATTATATGTGCAAAAACTAGGAAAGTAAATAGTTTTGTAGGAAATATGCCAAATATAACAGGTTTAAGGGCCTTTAAGGTACCAGGGGATGTCATAAAGTGATGTATTTAAGGTCATTTGTGGCTAGTTGGAGGTTGTGTATGGATTATGCATTCAACTTGTTGCTATCGGTAGGTTTGTTTTTAATTGTGTCCTTCATAGTGCCTAGTCCTTGCATAGACTTCACAGTTTTTGCATAAAAGGCCAATTTTATATAATAAAAAGAACCACTGTTCATATTTCAGAGATCTCAAACTAGACAATGTCATGCTGGACGCGGAAGGCCACATAAAGATTGCCGATTTTGGCATGTGCAAGGAGAACATCGTCGGTGACAAGACAACAAGGACGTTCTGTGGAACGCCAGATTACATCGCACCTGAGGTACTTAAAACATTGTCATGGAGACAGCCTGGGTGATAATAGGGAGAATGGAAAATCACAAGTTTTGGTCTGCAAAAGGGTGCGAAAACCCATCGAGACATTGGCCATGCAGTGTTTGACTTATTGCCAGTTTGAAGGATCATGTCCTCTGAATATTTGATCTGGAAGGTCTTCTTGGATGTTCTAACCGTTTCCACAGTATTTTCAGTAGGTGTGATATGGACCTTGCAGTTGTATGCCTTTGGGGCTCAAAAGAAGCAGTGGACATTTAATGTAACTTATTTCTTAAGTTTAAAACCTGGGATAGTTAATGCAGTGAGCATAGTGATAACACTTCGTGCATGATGTTACTGAAACCATTTGAAAAGTGATATATGTAACAATTTGAAAGTGTGAATAAACTTTCTATCTGTCTGTCTTCCGTTAGTTAAGAACACTGCACCAGTTGTCAAGCAGTATTGTATTTCCACTTTATCAGCACTGTATCGGGTCCGGGCCAATGCACCATCTTTTTATGTAAACCGCGCACTGCTAAATACTCTATTATATGATAACAGTTACTGCTATCTTCTGCCAACTTGCAGTTTCAGCTGCAAGCATATATCTAGGCCAGCATTTTTAAGGGTGGTTACCGTATCAATGATTTAGCATAATTCGCGGCATTAATGCTGTAAATCATGAGAAGGGCCGAACTGCATATGTACAGAGTCATGCATACATGGAAACATTCATGTTTACAAAAAATCGTGATGATAATAGCCTCATTGTTCTGAAATTTATTATGACGTATATATGCATGTTGCAGATTGTACTTTATCAACCTTATGGAAAATCAGTGGACTGGTGGGCCTTCGGGGTGTTACTGTATGAAATGCTTATTGGACAGGTGAGGAATACAAAAATGAGTTGCGACAATATAATTGTAAAATATTTATTTTTGTGACACAAGCAAAAGCTTTTGGGTATTGATAAGCTAGGCTGGACCAGCAAATATTTTTTTATGATACTCACAGATGTATGGTGTAACTATCATATCTAACATTATGTTATAAGATTACAATGTTTCACTTTGATATATGTAATGGTATATTGCATTGTATTTCATCTGCATAGCTTTTTAAGGGCCCTATATATCATACATGCTGCTCAATACTCTAATAATTCATGTGTTTCCCTTGTCTGCTCCCAGATTTTCGCAGAAGCAACATGTCGTCCTAATTTTCATACCTAAACATCGTACTGTAATTACATTAACGTTTGCGAGGGATTTATTTAACCGTAATTGGCGATGATCTTTAAGTCTCAAAAATAAATACCCCCAAACATAATTCATGTGTACCTAGATAATTAACAAGACCTGAGCTAACCGCAAATATTAATTCCCACAAATTATGGTTTTGTCTCAAAAATGCACACATTAATCCCCACGAAGATTAATGAATTTACAGTAATGCGTGTGTACCGGTAATGGTAATTTCTAGCCAGTTGTGCCGTGTATACCATAAAAGGAGATTTGAATGCTGGAGCTGTAGCCTTTGCCTGTGTTGTCATGCTAGCCATGTCTTTGTTCCTTTATAGCCACCTTTTGACGGCGAGGACGAGGAAGAACTGTTCACATCCATAACAGACCACAACGTGTCCTACCCCAAGTCGCTCTCCAGGGAAGCCGTTTCCTTATGCAAAGGGGTGAGAACGCCGCGCAGTCAATTCCCCCACTGCAAAAATCATCATTTATTCATGGCGTCTTGACCTGTACGCAAACGAGCTTAACTAATAAGTTGCCCGTTTGGCATGAGCGAATATTGTGACAAAATATATGGGGGCGCGCGGGAAGCAGGAAGTATTTGTCAAGCCTGGGGCCCGCTGCAGTTGCCATGCGAACTGTCATACAAGTGGCTGCGGTTTGAAGAGAAATCCATCATCTTTTGATATCTTAGCCTCTCCTAGAGCACGGGGGAAAAGTACCCTGTAATGGCAGATAATCCACAGTGTGTGACCGGCCATTAATGGTGTTGGTTTAACAAGCTGACAAAAAAAATGTACCTGGAATGTTTCTGGATTTCTGTAGCTTTAAGCAAGCTGAAGGTCTTTAAGCTTACAACTATATTTCCTCTCTGGCAATACGGTGGTCCCTCTATTTTATGGCCACCCATGGGACATTGTTTTATATTGCAGGTGGTCTCAAAATAAAGGTTCAGTAGTACACTAAATTACACTTTGGGGAAACAAAATAGGTGGTTTTATAATCAACATGGTCTTAAAATAAAGGCTTGAAAAATATAGGGACCATGTTATGTTGGAAATGTTAACATTTGGAGTCTTTCAGTAGGAAAATATTGATGCTGTGATTATGTAATAAACAAATTGTTACAATATTTCAATATCAAACATTTGTAGAATATTTGTGGTTGTGATTTACGCCAACATCAAGCTTCATTGTGATATCTGTGTATGTAATTTAGACCTGGATTTAGGCTATTAGTAAAAAGTGATAGCTACACAAATATATTGATGGTGAATATAGTACTTGGGGTAATGCTGAATCATTATGGGACATAAGAAAGGCTTGAATGTTGCCAAGTACCTCATTGCATTTTGCCAGTATTTCTATGCATAAATGGTGAAATGTAACATTGACTAAAATAAGCAGATGGTATTGTTTTGTGCCGCTAATAAATGTAAAGGTACATGATATCTTGCATAATCCACCCATCCACCCCCCATACGTGATTTTGTTTCCTGGGCTTGAATTTAAGCATTGTGGTTTCATAGTTGCTGACCAAGAATCCAACCAAGAGACTTGGCTCCAGTCCAACCAGTGGTGAGCGCGACATCAAGGACCACACCTTCTTCCGACGAATCGACTGGGAAAAAATCGAAAATCGTGAGGTGCAACCACCTTACAAACCCAAAATCGTAAGTACAGTTTTAAGCCGCGACACATAAAATCCCACACTAATCATGAATTAATTATGAAACACGAGTTAAGCCTTTTATACTTAAGCGTAACAGCTTTTAATCTTGCTAATCCTCTATGCTTTATTTCACACAGACTCTGTTATAACCCACCACACATCTCTTCTTGGCTTCTGTCCTCCCGTACATTAACACTTGCACAGAGTGCTGTGTGGCATGCTCTGTACTAATATCGCACAGACAGCTACATGTAGGCTTTTCCCTGGATCAGCTTTAATACTTGAATCCCTTTAGATGGTGGATGAACTGGGAGGATATCGCCCACCAGTTACTGGTATATTTATATGCTGAAGATTTGATTGAGGCTTATACATATACATGTTTTGCTTGTGCTGTTGTGTCTGATCACGGAGCGAGCAAACAAGAACCATCCGGCATTGAATTACCCATACTTTCCTGTTGTAAATGTATAGCAGACCTAGCTAGTCTAACTCGAAAAAAATCAACTGGTGGAAACTGCTGGGCATTCTCCAGAGCCGTGGGTTCATCTCCTTAAATATTAACCAGTAGACTTGATTGGCTTTGTTAGGGAATTAGTAGCTTAATATCTCGTTGATGACATCAGCTGCATGCAATCTGGCCATGCAACTGGAGGTTTGGAAGAAAATGCTGCTGGTACATGGATTAATTTGGGTGTGGTGTTTAACGGTATTTCAGTGGGCGCAAGGGTGTGATGTGCTGCTGAAAATTGGATTTAGCAAGCTGATGAAATGGTGATTGAAATTGATTATATTATGTATGTATATGCTTTATATAAACAAAAATACTGTTTTAATCAGTGTATCATTGTACTGGAAAATTAAGCATTCCAAGGTTTGATCATGTTGATGGCATGGAGAAATTTCCAGACATGGTGGCCTATTTAGCCATGGACTACCGTTAATTGACCCCTTCCAACCCATAGGAGCATTATTTATGCTCCCATTGGTACATGTTCCCTACCTGAAAGCCTGATATGATTGTTCAGAGAAATACATGTAAAAGTATTTATTTGGTGTCAATGTAAACCAAAGGGGTTTGGGAATACATGTACTGAAATGTCTGCTTCCATGCTTTCACTGATACTATGCGTGCCAGATAGAGAAAATAAATCCTACTTATTGGTTTGAGTTTCACCGTTGGACCTGCAGGAAGATTTGGAGATCGTTTGGTACAGCATAGACATCTGGGATTGTTTCAAGCCAACCAGACATGGATCGGTACATTTGATTGGCCAAGCTCAGCAGACATTTTGGAATATGAAATATGATTGGCTGAAACCAACGGGAAGAATACGTGATGAATTGAATTCTGATTGGTCTCGGCTCACAGAAATTTATATGTGAAATGTGGAATCTTACACACTGAAGGACTCGATTGACAATAAAATGCCTAGACCAGGCAGATAGAACTTCGTATAGGAAAGTAGTCCCATTATCGTGCACTATCAGTGTACTGTCATGGATTAGCTGCAGTTTTTGTCACGTCGTGAGCATGTATGCTTTGAGTGGTTTGCGTGTTGATCAATCCGATTCCTTTTTATTCTTCACATTTTCTTATCACCCCCGTGGGCTAAAGTCCTGTGAACAATATTCAAGTTTATACTTAAGATTACCATTTTACAGATTTACTAAGACTATCAAATTTTGCTGGGGCAAGTTTTTTTGCTCAGTTGCATTTCTTGAAGGTACTCAAGTCAAGACTTGGCTGAGTAAATTCTATGCAAGGCTAGATTTGAACAGCAGGACTTGGTGAGTTTGCTACGTGCACTAATACAATTATTTCTTGCTTTGAATTATTATTAATTTGCCAGAACATATCTGATTGCAGAGGCACATGTTATTATTGGGCTGCTTATGACAAAATTGCAAATTGATTGCTTGTATCAAATGATATAAGCTGAAATAAGCTCTAGTAAATAGGCATGTATTGTGAAAAGAAGTATTTGTTGCTGGCTCTGCTGTTCCCTAGTTACCATATTTGAAATATTCATCAGACATGTTTGATTTGCATTTACCTCTCTAAGTGGAGATTAATTTAGCAAAATGTTAAATCTGGGAGTATCTTGTGTCAACATATATTGCAGACAAATTATAATATCTAATTTGTTTTTCAACATATTTGGCCTAAGCAAATGCTCAAGTTACCTATGCACCATTTTTTGACTTGAGAATTTACGAGAACTACTGATACAAAATAAAAAAATTCAGTCAATACTTATTTGTTTTTAAGTTAGGACTTATTAAGTATGTTTCACAACTCCCTGGGCTGTTTTACATTCACTAGTCTCTTTAACCTAACTGTTTTGGGCTGTAGAACAAGTAATCTCTCTATAAATACCGTGGAACCTCGTATTAAGACCACATCAGAGTTAAGACTACCTCAGAATTAAGACCACCTCAGTATTAAGACGACCTCAGAATTGAGACGATCTCAGTATTAAGACCACCTCGGTATTAAGACTACCTCAGAATTAAGACCACATTAGAATTAAGACCGCCTCTCAGCGGTACCAAATCTGCATTTTATTGCAGCATACATTTTCAGCATTCAGGAGAAGATAAGTGCATAATTAGATAAGTGCATAATTAGATAAGTGCATAATTAAGACCAGCTTATAAAGTCCCGCGGGTGGTCTTAAATCTATGTTCCATTGTGTAGTTGGTTGGGGGGAAGGTGGTTAATTTTGTGTCCGCTTGTTGTCATTCCTAGTTACCGACGGTTGCCATGCTTGGAATTTAGGCCGGGAATTTAGATTATTACTGTTTGCTATAACTCTCTTTTCTGTGTTAGTATGGCTCTGGTAGTGAATGTGCATGCGCCTTGCGATCATCCACGATTGCTTCTTGTATATAACCCTAGCCTTAAAAAAGCACCACTGTGTACCTGCTGATTTTGACTTACATGTATGTGCTTTTGTGTGCATGAATTTCGTATATGCCCTTCTGTGCTGCTCTCACTTGAAAAAGGAACATGGTCTTTATGCTACTAATTTTGCTTTTAATATCTATCACCACTTATATTCTGGTAGTGTCTTGTAATCTTAAAGCTGTGCTGTATCCATGTAACTTGGTGGCCCGTGCGTCAGTTTTTCGTCTACATTTATATGTATAATAGGAGTACACATGGGTTTAAATCGAATCGTGCGAACCGGACATTTTGGCAAATCAAACTAGCGAACCGACCAAATTCTTATCTTGCGAGTCACGATCTGCACTCCTCAATAAAGAGTGATTAGCGATTTGGTGCCTCTGTTAACTGCTGATTCGTGGAGCCAGCCCACCTACAAAACTACGATCTGATGAGCCAGTCCCTCGCTAAAATAATGATCTGCGGCTTGCAGTTGCTGTTAAATTCCGATCTGCGGACCATGGCTGTTAAGGATTGATCTGCGACTAGACCGTTTCTGTTAAAGAGTGATCTGCGACTCGGCATGGCTATTAAATATTGATATACGATACAGATAAGGGTCTTAAATAATGATCTGCGATTCGTAGTTCTCTGTTAAAAAAAATAAAACTCAAATCGGTTCATATTTTATAAACCCATGTGTACCCATATGTGTTTGTCACTGTCAGTGCTTTGGATGGCGATCATATATGATTGGCTTCAGGAGATGCATTATTCGACCAATTTCGGTTAGATGTATTAAAAAATATATATAAAAATCTATTACTTTTATATTAACTTAATTTCATACATTCAGCTATTAGCAAGTTCCCTCTATATGACACGTATATATAGAGGCTTTTGCGTAAAACATTTTTTTTCCAAAGAAATATAAATTTGTGACTTTTGACATACTTATTTGGTAGTTTATGGTAGAGTTTCCTGCATTGACTTTACTGTTTTTGCTGTAGTTAATATACTTTGTTTTGTATCTTATGTTGATTTACATGTATATAGAGCAAGGTGTTTGGATATTTTGTGTATGGGCCCCCATAGGTTCTCCTCATCATTGTCGACTAATAGTAAATGGCATATGTAGTATATGAAGTACCATAGCTTTATCTTTGGAAGCATATGTTGGCTGATATTTGTGGTAATATATTTTATTATTTTTGACAGTTGCTTTGTTTAGGCCCGGGCCTTTTTGTTGTTTTGTATTTTTTGCACATTTGAAATGTCGTTATGTATTGCAGGCCATGTATATGTTTAGTGAACCACTTTTTATTTCAAACCCTTCTCGTAGACTGAACCTCGCAAGGCAGAGCACTTCGATAAGATGTTTACCCGTGTTCCTATACGCCTAACTCCGATTGACAATGCCATCATACAAATGAACGCTCGCGGAGATGAATTTGAAGGCTTCACTTTTGGCAACCCATACTTTGGCTCAGCATGTTATTGACGTCAATCAGCTCCACATTAACAGCGCTAGGACTCAGGCACAGGAGATATACAATAATTGGGGTATTTTTCTGTTGGCAGCCTCAGCATCTTAGATCAGATAGTACACCAGTTGAAAAAATAAACACTGGCTCCAGTACATTGGTGTGTCATGCACAGAATAAATATACCGCTAGACTATATCTTGAGTGCCGTTTTGACTTTTGATTGACTTTTGTCTGTGTTCAGGTCACTTTTCGTACTGTTACCTATATTTATGTTTAGGGTGACCTGAAGCTAATAAGGTAAATTGGGTCACATTTACATGTTAACTGTTCAGGAGAAATTTGTAGTTGTCATTTTGGAGCATTGTACATGTAGCTTTGCATTATTCTTGCATATTGCCTCATTCACAAATGATTCGAATTACCGGTGTATAAAACACCCTATATATATATGTGTGTGTCTTTTTGTATGAGCCAAAATCAAACTTTGCAGTGCATTGAGAAGTATTTCATGCATATATGTGCTTTTGATCTCTCAGGTCTCTTTAATTAAGCTTGTGCTGGCTTTACGTGTATTCACATGAACCTCAAATTGTTACAGGAGGTATTGTTACTTGTTGCTGAGTGAATGTCTTGTCATGTGTGATTTGTCACATAGCTTTGTTGTTATTTCTTCATTGGGACTACTCATACACAGTCTTTGCAGCGTAAAATCAAACATACTGTAAATAAGCATGCAGCGATGTACATTAAAAATTCAACTAAACCATGCCCAAGGAAAGCACATCTTACATGATCTTAAGAAAGAACTTACCGGAAGATGAAATAACTTTGGTGCATTTCATGTATATGTTTACAACTTCGGCTATGCCCGCATAATACTGCCTCATATTTTGCCATTCTAGAATTTCCAAGTGAGGTGGAGGAGTGTGCAGGAGTCGGCCAAGGCAATATTGTAAATTTATGTATTACTAAGCTTCAATAATTTTCAATAATAAGCCACAAAATAGGGGACTTTAAATATTGTACCCGGCAGAGGTCTAGGAAAATGTCTCCATATATGCATGTATGATATACACTGGTCACTCTCTTAGTGGCCACTCTCAACAGAGGCCACCTTCTCTAAGGCCACCAATATTTTACGCCACTAATGTCGAAGTATTTACTTTTCCCCCTCACCAAAGGCCATTTCTCTAATGTGACCACAGTTCCTTGGCAAATAAGGTGGCTTTATTAGAGAGGAATTACTGTATATTTGTTCTTGTTCTAATGTGTGAATTGTTGCATGTCCAGTAGTTACGTTTTTGTTGCGACTATGTAGTGGCAAGTACTCTTAAGTACATGGGTATAGTATCTGGGCTAGTGCTACCTTTTAGCCACATACTTATTATGTTAAAAGAATTCTCATGTTAACAGAAATGGTTTGTTTTTGGCCACAGCGTGTAAAGCCTTAGCATTTTGTTCAAATAAGGTGTGTAGATTGCACAAGTCCACACCGTAGATCTACTTAGTAGGTGAAATTTATTCTAACATGCATTTGATAGATTTGGAAAGTTTGCGTTTCAATCTTATATTGTGACATCTTTTCAAAAAGCACATCTCATAGCTGAACGAAAGCATCTGTGGCTAAAAGAAAAGTGATCTTTTAGCCACAGTGGCTAAGGGGAAAACATTATAGCGCTAGCCCGGGGTATGTACATGTCAGTGCGGTGTTATTCTTGTGATGTCATACATACGAGGTTAGAGGTACTTGCAGCATGTGCAGTACCATTAAGCCAGAAAAAAATGAGTACAAAAGTTGCTCAAATAGTTTCAACCCTTATAATTGGGTTAGAATAAAAAGAATTAAATTTTGAGAACTCACATCTTGAGTTGGAACCCTTTGTGCAACCTGTCTTGAAAGACTGCCACATTGGCTGTAAAAATATGGTCTCTCAAGACTGGTGGTCTTTGGTGACAGGTTCAACTGCATTGAAATGCAGGACCTTCTGCCAGGAATATATGGTCCTTTAAGACAGATGGTCTCTCATGGCAGTGGTCTCGAGACTGTTTTCACTGTATGTGGAGAGATATTGTATGATGTACCAGTATGTCTGAAAATGTATAGCCCATGTGAAAGCCCTATATTATATTAGTACTCAAACATTACCCGTTACCCACTAATACCCATTATCAGTACCATAGTATGCTCTCATACTAGGCAGCCATGTTTTTAATATTTCATCATATGTAGGATAGTGATGATGATGTAAGTGATTCTTAGGTGATATCTCAATTTTGTAGGTATTTGTAAGAATATACACATTGAGTACAAGAGCTCAAGTCTTACAGATACCAACTTCATATATAAATAACATGTATTACTTGGAAGTTCATTTGTGTCGGACATAGTCCTTATGTTAATTTTAAACGTTCGGAATGCCTTTTATATCAAGGCTTTTCCTTGTTTCTTATCTATGTGCCTTGGGTTTTTTTCAGTATAAGAAGTCTTTGGACTTCTATACTGAAAAAAGTGACCGCCCAGTGACCACTTTGCAGTTTCAACCCAGACAGTCCTCGGACATCATTCATAATGTCCCATTGCTTCTACTGTGCCAACTACAGTTTCCTGTTCCAACATTGACACTGTGTGACGGGGGGGGGGGGGAGGGGGGGGGGGGAGCTTAAAAACTTAAATGCCAATTTAATTAAGCTTTTGAAGAATTTTTTTGAGTTGTTTCTTAGTTTTATGCATTTTTAATATAAAAAGTATAATATTG
>JAAUYG010080921.1_pt1 | contig 12874 bp, 8 predicted proteins | sample 7278091 | NCBI WGS metagenome assembly JAAUYG01 (sample SAMN14350201, study PRJNA611818) | marine sediment metagenome | isolation source: surface marine sediment (0.6m) | place: French Polynesia: Moorea | collected 2018-08
CCCCTGGGGTAGAAAGAGGGTATATGTGCAACTTCTGAAACTTTGGCCACTTGCCAAGTTTCATGCCCAAATATGGCAATTCTGAAAATTGGCCCGTATCTCGGAAATCGCTGCCCATGGAGCAAAAATAACCTTAATTTCAACCCACTGGGGTAGAAAGACAGTATATGTGGAACTTCTGGAACTTTGGCCACTTGCCAAGTTTCATGCCCAAATATGGCAATTTTGAAAATTTGCCCGTATCTCGGAAACCGCTGCCCATAGAGCAAAAAGATGCTCAATTTCGACGTCCTGAGATAGGAAGAGAGTGTATGTGCAACTTTGTAACTTTGGCCCATGGCCAAGTTGGTTGTTAAGCAGAGCGCCAAGGCCCATGGGCCTATTGTTTCATTGTAATACAGGATAGGATGCTATATCTTTTTATGGTAAATGATGCTAGTTTCTCTCTATGGTGCATAAAGAGAAATGGTGTCAAAGCCCATTTTCTCTGTTATGGTACTGGATACAAATATTCAAATATTTCGGTGTGCTATACATGTATTTTCTTTGATACAGGATAGTTTCTCTTTTCTTGCAGCATGCTAGTTTCTCTGCTTATTCAAGACTTTTTTTCTGTTGTTTGGTGCAGGATAGTTTTATCTCTGGTTGTTGTAGGATAATATGGTTCCTGGTGCTGCTGACCACACTGAGTATCTTCCTGGCTCTGGTCATCCAGAATATCATCACTTTGTGTAGACATCCGAAGACGGTGGGCGTGGAAATTAACTACAACTCAACCATGGCATTCCCCACTCTGACGGTCTGCAACCAGAACACATTCAGGTATATACAGGAATCAGATTCCATGGATCATACAGGAATATGTTCTAAACACTTAATTTCATTTTCCGTTAAACTGCAAGTGGCTGAAAGCCGCATAGTTATTGCCCACCTTTAGCAAGTCGCACGTGGAAGTTAACTGCTCATAGAGTGGCATGAAAGAACACAAGATGGTTATATGCTATGACACTCTGCTTGAGCCAATAGCACCCAATAGACAGATTTAAGTTTACTAGGTATGCAGTCGAATTGCATCCCGTTTGGCTTAATGATTTGGGTTTTCGGATTTACGTGCCGATTTTTAAACAAACGCATTCATTTTAAAGTTTCATTGTCCGATGACATTTGGCACTTCCTGGTCCAAATCTAGTTTTTTTCTAATTGAAAATCCAAATCCAACTGTTGATTTTTGTTCCGCGTTATTGTCGACATTGTAACCACATCGCCAAGTTCAGAAAACCAAATCAGTCTTGCAACTTCGTCGTAACTCGTTGTAAATGACAAAAAAATATTCAGGTTTGTGGAATAAATGACCTGAAGGAACAACACTTGCAAGCGTCTTAGTCACGAAATTTGTTATATTTTTTTTTTCAGAATATCCTTTTACCAAAATTGGTGCCTAGCAAAATTCATAAGTTTGCAAAGTAGAATAAGCCTTTTCATTACTTGTTCCAGGCTACGGGTTTAGGGTGTTATGGCCTTTTTTTTCTCATTTTCATGCGTTTTGCTCTACAGTTGGGCGTTCCCAAGCAATTTTTCAGTTTACCTTTGGCCATAATGTAAATTTCAATAGTTATTATAAAAATACATTTGAAATTTCAAAATTCAAAGAAGCAGCTTTTGTGAGGACTGTCACATGGAAAATCGGTAAAAGGTAAAAGTCACAACTGTAGGAGAAGTAGCGTTTTAAAAATTCTCTAGCCATGTGGTCAGATCCCATGTTAAGAAATATGAAATATTTGTAATGATATTTGTCAAGTGAAAATTTACAACAAAAAAATTAATAAGTAATGCTTATAAAAGTACCAATAGGCAAAGTTTCATTGCACTGACTTGAAATGTATGGGAGTGGCGTTTTTAAAATTCCCTCTAATATGGTCCATACTTAGCGAAAACTAAAATAAAATATAGTTAATATTCATAACTTCAAAATGTTGGAAACACTGGTCTGGAGATAAGGTGACTATCTGCCTTTCCACAAAATGTGAAAATGTGGCCTTAATTTGCTTGAAGGCTTCCGAGGAAACACTTTTCAGATGATGACAACGACGTGCGACGGATATCAGGGCCACAATAATAGCTTTGCTGAAAGTAAAACATGGCAAAAGCAAAATATTGAAATGTTATTCTGTTAATAACTTTAGTAGTGACCTTCGCTGACATGAATTATTATTATTGCTGTGTGTTTTTAGAGCAGATGTATGAGAAGTTTACTCGTATGTGGTCTCATGTTAACGAAAATGAAAGGGAAATGCCAAAATTCCAAAAGCCGAATTTCAAATTCTGGAAGGTGATTTCCCTAGGACTATGCCTAATTTAATTTAGAGCACATCTGGTGTATACTTTGAGAGGAGATTTCGGTTGAATAAATCTCCCATTTTGTCCAATATCATTAAAAACGAATAACAAACAAATAAACAAACCAAAAAAAAAAAAAAAAGGAAAGGAAAGAAAAAGAAAATCAAAAAAAAAAAATCATTAAAATCTTTTGATATGGTGGATACCTATTTTCCCACAAAAGTTGATATTAGTTAATCCACCTGAAAGATTCTGAGAATATGCATTTACCAGATAATGGACGCCCGCATCATAACGCCAGCCCTAAAAACCGACCGCCCTACACGATGGCTGTCTGAGAAAATTGAGGCCTACTGGGACCACACAAAGACTTGCAGTGAAAAGGCATTACATGCTTTTCTTCTACGCACTCATCCTTGTCTGAAAATAAACGGCTGATAGCATAGTAAACACATGCATGATCTATGGCGATAATTACTGGTAGTTACCTGTGTGAAACTGACGTTAATGCAATATACTGTGAAATTTTACAGAAAAACTGCTGCCCATGAACAAGGCCTATTTGACATCATTGACCAAAGTTTTGCTGATATGTTCCGAGGAGATAATAACAATAGCAATGGTAAGCAAGGGTTAACAGAAGTAACCGGGGGTTTGTGGTCCATTATTTGAAGTCCTTCTGGTTTAGTTTGACATCTATTGGGTTGTATCTTTGATTTAGATTAATTGAGAGAAATAATCATTACATTATATTTGGCAAAGAGCACAGTGGTATCTCACCTAATATTTGATTTATTAGCATATTTTGCAACCTTCCAGCCAACAACTACTCACACAAACGTTCTGACACTAATAAAATACACCCTCTGAAAAATACTTAGTAAAATACTCTGTCAACCATGAGACACACTGTAAAAATAATAAAAAAATAAAATAAAATAAATAACAAGACATACATGATGGGTGATGACTTATTTGGGGGAATGTTAAAACATTGTGTTCCAGAGGAAGATGACCTTATTGGGAGTTTTGAGGTTCAGGAAGACACCTATCTGTCTGGGCTGGGTTCTACCTACACCCGCTATAGCGATGTGACAGACAGTGTGTGTCGTCAGCTGTGTGTCAGTCTCCATAGCGAGGACTGCTGCTCCATTGTCTACATACGTCACAGCAGCACATGCTTCATCACCCCGTTTGAGAGCAACGCGTCAAACGTCCAACTAAGGCCACAAACTGGAGTCAACTATCTTCGGAGAACAAAATGCAAACGTGAGTAGGCGCACCTTATGAAAGTGTCGTGTAAAATTTTTAGGTGCTATGTACAAAAAGTAAACAACCAAGCGAATGAGAAGCCTTGAGATTTGGTCTCTGCACTGGGCTACCTTACATATTCACACAGTTTGTAATAATAAACTAATTGTTGATGTCGATGTTATTATACTAGTATATGCAATTCTATACACCCAATTCTATATATCCAATTACATATATCCAAACAAAACCTTGTATAAAGGACCCAGATGATCGTCTGTGAACACACGTACTAGTTCACACAACAATGTGATGGTCTAGAAGGTAGCTCTATGCTGGAGTTAGGATCTAGTCACTTGGCAATCGCTACGGCTTGGCAAGGTTACTAGTAACGCATTCTCCTAGACGATCGTGTAGTATAAATAACAGCCAAATGCCCCATCTGGCAGCAACATCAAGGTTTCACAACCAGGCATTTCTTCCCCTTGGGCCCCTGTTCACTTTGACAGCAGCCACGCTATGAAGAGCTGGTGTAACTAAAGTGTTGCATACTGTGGGTTTGTTTGGTAGCACTCTTAGGAGGAAGAAAAGATAGTGGTGCTCCCACAGCACCAAACATTGCCTATGTACAGAAGAGAAAGGCAGTGAGTGCCGTCTTCTGGAGATGTCTGGTTTAGTTAAGCAATATCCAAAGTTTGTCTAGACAAAATTTGATGTGAATTTTATGTTTCTTGATCTTTAAAGGGTACTCTCATAGTTTTCATTTAACTTTACAAGAGGAATGGGAATGATTACAGCCAAATTCTGACCAGTGCGTTATTTGGTATTTTAAACATGTAAAAGTCATGCCTCTTTGGGGATAGAAAAGTGACGCATTTTTATGGATTCTTCTTTCAGTGCAGAAAAATGCTGAATGTGATTTTAGAGGAGATTCCCTGTGTAACTTTGTAGTGGATGAGATTCAAACCCTTAAGTGGCAAATAGGAACGGGAAATACTTCAGAGTTAGACTCTCAGCAATATCGGCCACTGACAGACCACACCACAGGCAGACGTGAGTAGAGTCTCTAACAGCAGACTACACACTGAGTAGACATGAGTACAGGTGTAGTAAACCTAAAGGCCCACACCACAGCTATATGTGAATTCAGTATCCCTCAACACACCACACAACTAGAAAAATGCTAGCATCATTTCGTGGAGCATATGAGATAAGTCAGGATACTCAAACTGAGGTAAAAAATATTATAATATTTTGGGGTTATATTTTGATCTTACTTATACCAAAGTTATCTTTTGGTTGTGTCTCTGTTTAGCCAATACGACGTGCGTGTACTGTAGCGAGCCAGTCTATCCGTTTCCAGCCAACGGGACATACCTCTACTGTAGCTCTCAGTACTACCTGCCGGGGCTGACCGCCAACTTCATGTCACCGTATCTCCTGGTGGAGGAGAATTTTTGTCTGGAGATGTATTACCAGGTGGCAGGGGGACATCTTGGGGTGTCGCGGGCCTACCCTGGACAGGACCGCCAGAGAATCTGGACTGTGGGCAAAGTCAGAGAGCAGCCTGACGGGAGCTGGGAACAGGCTGTCATTCCCCTCAGCAAAGGCTACTACAGGCTGTATATCGAGGCGTACAGTACCTGTTCGTCAGACAACATCAACGTCGCCATAGACGATATCTATATCAACAAGTGCCGAACACGTATGTATCTACATCAACAAATGTCAGATGCCTGGCGTAGACATACATTTGTAATTACCTTACACGTGTGGTATTGCAAGCATAATTACCCTACATATTCATCTTTACATCAACAGCTGCCCTACATGTGCATATGGTTGTCAATATCTATCTGTCATTATATACCTAAGTCAACCAATATCGTACTTATCTTTTGTAATTAAGGAAAAGTTAATGGATGAAAGGTTTGTCACTGATCTAAGGATTTGTCACGGTTTTGGTGTGTTTTTTTTTTGTTTTTTTTTTGGCATTTAGGCTGTAGTTCTGTTCAGGGTGCCTGTGTACTATCGAGTAGTGCGAAATATAAAAAAAATGATGAATGGTTGATTAGGGTTTTTTTTCACATTACGAACAATGTTCAGATTATCAAACAAACAAAACTGGCTAAAAATCGCTGAATATACCACACTTAATATCTGCCCAATCCCACCTAAACCACCCTCCCCATTGCATAGGGGATTTATTTATTTATTTTTAAATATTTTATACTGGATTGGTCAATTCCATTACGGTAATTAGCAATAATTGACATAACAAATAGTAGTTGGGATGCTTTCCGTCTTTTGCTGACAGCTACCAGTTGTCTTTATCCCACACATAGATCGACTGTAAGGCAAACATCACAGACAGTGGCTGTCTTGTTTGCTGCAGTCCTCTACCGTAAGACTACTCTAACAGCAGTTTTCCTTGTTTTCCACAGCCCTCAACTGCAAGACTAGTGTGCTGGGATTTGGATACAGTGGCAATGTGAATACTGCTGCTTCTGGGGCGCAATGTCAAGCGTGGAGCGCATTGAGCGAAGTCCCCGACTACTGGCAACTCCCGTATGGTAAGTCCGCCATTGCCCAGTAGCTACGCATGATTTAGAAGAATTCTCTCATGTTTCAACAAACTTCCACCAGCTGAAAATACATGTACAAGAAACAAGAACGACTGCTTGGACAGCAGAACTCTTATGTGACATTCATATTGATATATGACCAGCAGATATTTTTGCATATTAAAGGGACATATCTCCTACCACTCAAAATTTAAGTGACCTTGACTTTGCATCTTAGCATTGATGAAGCGTTCATCGTTGTATATACCTTGAGTCATAATCTATAGCCAACAAATATGTGAAGTTTAAAAAAGTACATGTAACTTATCCTCAGCAAATTAGAGGCAAATATAAACAGAACAGAAACACGACCATTGTAGCGGGGTATGGAAATCATTACTGTCTGTAAATGTACTTAAATTTGCATATATTATACTTATTGGCAACAACAGTAAAATCGTCCTATAAATAGATTAAAAGCAAATTATCTAACATAGATCAGCGTGAAACTTCATTTTAAAAATCCTTTTCTTGTATTCACTTATTGTGGATTCCTAATATTAGATTAAATACACAATAGTATGATGAACGACTGGCATAGATAGAACAGCGTGGGAACTGGATGATTAGGGTTGTAATCGTAGTTGCACCTGTAATTTAACCCATTACCTGCAACAACAATATAGATACTGCTAGACTGTCTGCAAAGAGAGTTTGAATTATTGTATGAAGGGTTAGGTACTGTACTTTGTAACGAAACTACTTTGCTCTGTGAAATATTGCATATTTGCATTATCAACAGAAAACCTGGATCATATGGACAACAAGTGCCGTAATCCAGATGGTGACCCAAGGGGGCCCTGGTGTGTCACCGATACGGAGACCAGTAGGGTGGAATATTGTGATATCCCTTTGTGTGGTAAGTTTGAAGAACAGACAAAAATTGTAACTAATCTGTTATTTTCACATTTTACGCACAACATCCTTTTCTTGTATTCGGCTCGGAGCCAAAGAGCATTCGTCGTGGGTGTTCTCTGGGAAGTCACCTTCAGTTGTGACTTCTACGTTGTTAACGCTATTTTGGATGAAGTACACCTTTTACCATACTTGAACCCAGACAGGATTATTGCCACTTTCAGACAAAGCCGAGATAACATGTCAATGTTTGACATGCATTTTGACTTGTTGAATTACTATATAAACAAGAAAGAGGAACTTCCTAGTGGTTAGATCGTCCGCTTGGGACGTGCCCCAAGTTGTACCAATATTGAACACGATATTCTGATAAAATGCAGCTCTGGACTTTCCTAATGTTATGTAAAGTTTATAATCACACAATTTGTGTCTGACTTGTTTTATTACCGGGTAATGCTCTTTTTACTACTTGGACTCTATAAAGATTTAAAGTTAGTGTGACTATAAATTTATGGATTATTGATATCGTATTGTTATTACTATGGCTATGGGGTTATCGAACTTCATTTTGATACAATGACTAATCACTGATGCAAGGGGAAGGCGGTTGCTAAGTTTGACAGTGTTTCTGGATAGGCTAATACATGAGTTACATTGAATCCCCAACACGGTAATGTTTGGATTACAACTTGTATATGACAGGAAAATACTTGGATTCTACCTAATCCAAGATATGGAAATGTTTAGATTCTATTATAAGCCAGGAGAAGGAAATCCCTGGATTTTAATCAAATCCAGGGCATGGAAATGTTTGAAGTAGTTTGATCCCGAATAGGCTAATGCTTGGATTCCCTTTCATGTAGTGCAGTAAAATGCTTCATTAAATATGATCCATGAAATGGTATTATTGGATAGCATGTAATGCAGCTGTCGTGTTGATTTACAGAATGCCCTCCTGGGACTGTCGTTTGTGGAAACGGAAATTGTCTGGATGAGATATATCGCTGTGATGGATTTGATAATTGTGGTGACAACACGGATGAGAAAGGTTGTGGTAAGTTAATTGTGGTGACAACACAGATGAGAAAGGTTGTGGTAAGTTCAGGTTTCTGCCAGATATGGTCTGCTTAACTCATTTTACGTACCATAAACACCTTCCCGTCATTCTCGTCCTAGTGCAAATTGCAAATGATCTCATTGGGCCCAAACACAAAATTTGATGTCATCATTACTGTTAGTCATTCAGTAACATTCAACAGACCGGTAGCATCAAGAACCAATACAGGAAATAGTTCTGCTGAAATAAAATTACCTGTTATGTGTGAGTTTGCATTTAATGTAAATCAAGGTGTTGATCACTAGTGTATAGCCTACCTTAAGTTATGCTCATCGGGACAGCAACGAAGTTCCACATGTAGTGCAGCGAGTGCACTGTTGAATAACTGCTTAATCAGGTTGAGGTCCTTTGCTGGTTTTTCAAAATAAAGATCAGCATCTGACTACTGAATATATTAATTAACATCAGTCTGTTTATCAACCGAAGAGTTTAAATACTCAACTAGTAAAATATGTTATCCAACAAACAGCCTGCACTTACCTTGAATTATATATTGTATTATTACAGAGGAACCAGAGATGTCTCTAAACTGTTCGTTTTCACCTCGCACGCTATGCGGATATGTGATACAGCCCACAATGACGAAATTGGAATACATTGGTAAGACACTATTGCACACTACACATGGTAATATTAAAATAGGATTAAGTGAACATGCATTTGTAGTACATAATTCACATATTCAAACCGCACAGAATAAAATTTGGGTGTTGCAAATAAGTAGTCTGAATACACTGCTTTATGTTATCACTGTGTGTTTTACAAAACAAGATCAAACAGTTGAAGATTTGTTAAATTACTTTATAGCACACCCTTTCAATGGGCAAAGTATCTGAAAGTTTATTCTAAGACATGACGTGATCTAACCCTGCTTCTTGGGATGACAGGATGAAACTCCAAAATAAGCAGCATTTAGTGTACCTTGTTTTTCAGCTCTGTGTCAGCAGAGGTACTGTCGTGGCACAGGTGTCAGTTCACTCTAAAGTTCGTGTTTACAGAAAAAAATTTGGCGGATTAACGCAGAAGTGATCAGTACATCACTTGTCTTACTGTGATGTACTGATCCATTTCAACAGAATTTCAAGTTGTAGTCTGCTTCTTGCACTGGCACAATTATCAAAAGAATTCAACACTTTATAATGAATAGTTACATTGAATCCGTTCTTGTTAGGCAAACTTAGATCAACTTAATAGATATCTTTTTCTCCGATTTTGAGACCCGGTGTTTTTTATGGTGAAACAAAAGGGAAGAAAACCTCTATTTTATGTTTATTACCTTCCACAACATCAGATATTTGTTGAAAATTTTAATAAAATTAAAACTACAAAATGCTGGCTTGATGTTTTATTGCTATTTCGGGATAATTCGGTAGAATCAAATTTCACAAATATTACTTTTCCTACAGTTATGATTCTTTTCGAACTAAACTTTTTTGTAAGTTTTCTGCAACAGTCCACAGCAAAGTGACTGTTTAGAATTTTAAATTTAAAATTTAAACAATGAAAAGCAAGATTGAAATTAAAACTGTGTCCAATGAGAAAATGAAAAGTTTGTCTTAAAATTACCTCACAAACCTGAAATTGTAAGTATTTGTTGTGAATGCTAGATGATAAAGGCTGCCCACATATGGTAGTTGTTCTTACCTTATTTTAAGTAGCCTTCAGGCCATATAACAACTCAGCGTTTTCATGCCAGATAACAACATCCTTGCTAAGGCTGGAGTCGCCTCTAGATCTGGGTAGTGTGAGAACGTCTGACACTTTGCCTTCATAACATTTAAATTAATCGACCTGCCCAAGGAACAGCCCAAACATGCTATTTATTACAAAAACGCTGGTGCCTTGGTCTGCGTTCTCTGCACGCTCTGCAACTTCATTAAAAATGCTATTTGAAAGGGTATGTCTCCCAGTGGCCATGAGCCAGGCACATTTCCCTAGACACCCTAGGCCACAGAGAACACCACAATAAAAAAGGTGAAAAGGTGTTTCAATTTTCGTAAATATTTGCTGAAAGTTGGAGAGAGGGGGGTGGGGGGCTTTAGGGTTGCATGTTTAAGATTTCAAAGCATATGTGATATTATTTAAATTGGAACCGCTAAACATCTATACGTGATCGCATTTATTTAAATGAAGTCTTTTGGACAGCCAAGTTGTGCATTACTTTGTTCCTTTTTACCTGTTGCTACTATTTGTACTATTTGGTAGTGAATACATCAGTACTGGGATAACGAACAGACAAGAGTTAGACTAAGGGTATGTTATTATGTTCTTACTCCATTTATGACTCCTTAATGAGAATCCAATGTTTTATCTTTTCTCAACAGTTGACAACGGACTGGAATTTCAGTGGGACACTACAGTTGCTGGCTCTACTGTCGAAATGGTTAGCCCTAAACTTCCGATCAGTACACTGGCGTCTGGTTTGGACTTCTGCTTGGAGCTGCTTATTCGTATGCGGGATGTGCAACTTGACGTTCTAGCTGGCTTCAGTCAGTACTTGGATGAAGAGATGTACATTGGCAGCTTGATACCAGATCTCGAAATTTCAGAGACATTTTCCACGATCTTTCATAAGTTCTCCTTTGCTGATATCATGAATGAATATATCCAGTTTAATTCTACATCAACAGAGGTTATGCTGAAGTTCCGCTTTACAGTTCCTGAGCCTGGGAATCCACTCCTACAGTTTGAACACATTAAACTGTCTGAACAAAACTGCAACGATCCGAGTAAGAGACGTCAGATAGAATGTGTAATAGGCAATTGCAGTCAGATTGTTTCCTAATAGTTTATTTGAATTAAGTCTACAGTGATATCTTACATGGAATAAACCTAACCTTAAACAATCGAGTCATATAAAAGCTCTGCATAACAAAGTACAAGAGTGATTAACGTAAAAGTGTACTGCATACATCATTCTAATGACCTCTGTGCCTGGATGTGGCCATGACCTGCTGTTGTGAATATGATAATATTAAGTAATATGATAATATTAAGTAATATGATAATATTAAGTAATATGATAATATAAGTAATATGATAATATAAGTAATATGATAATATTAAGTAATATGATAATATTAAGTAATATGATTACTTATGATCTTGATAGTTTTATTAAACTGAAACTGCGCTATATTAAGTTAATAAATATATATAAATATGTACCCTTTCAGTTCAATCTTACCTACGGACGTTTTCAACAACGGAAAGCACAACTCTAAGTACTGCCACAGTCTCTGCCAGCGACAACACAACTGTAACTACTGCCACAGTCTCGGCCACCGACAACACAACTGGAGAAAATGTAACGGTTAGCATGAATAGCAGTGTCACAAGTTACGTCCAGTCGGAAATAAGTACTTCAGATTCCCCCGCTGCTACCATCGATGCAACAACTGAAACAATCATGAAACGTCATAAACGTGATGATTCTGACTATAGTACAGATGGTGTGTCTGGTTTTACCCAGACTGATGAGATCTCTAACTATTCTGACTCGAACTGGAATTGGAACATGACAGCCACAACTCCATCTACAGAAAGCCTGTCATTTGCAAGCTCTCCAGTTACAGCCACAACTCCAACTGCAGAAACTCCACCATTGTACAGAGGACTGAACAGCTCAGCGACCTGTGCCAGCTGTCCCAGGAAGGTCAGAAACCTGGATGACGATCACGGTAAGTACACTGGAGTACCAGGAAGTGGACAGTGGCTTTATGACAGTAATTGGAAATAGCTCCAGCTACGACACAATGGTGGACAATTTATCACACGTGGACAGCATATTGAGGTTTGGTGGAAAGTTCACCAAAGTTTGAACATTTGAGGACATTTTGCTTTATGCAGAGTTCAGTGTGGGGGTTAGAGTTCGGAGTTCAGTGTGGGGGTTAGAGTTCAGAGTTCAATGTGGGGGTTAGTTCAGAGATTTAAAGCAAACCCATGATGTTTAAATTGTCTGATGTGCCACAGTTGTCACTATGTGAATGCTTTCAGAACTCCCTCCATGTGCAGGCGTTACCTCTGTCGACTGTACCTTTGACGATGGTTGTGCTTGTAACTACAGCTACTACAGTCAGAACACACAACTGAAGTGGATCCTTACGTTTGCTACTGACAACAATGTTACAGGTAGAATTATTAATATTTTAGCAAACATACTGTAGCTGGTGTATCACTATTTAGCTTTAGCATGAACAGTACGAAGCACAAGGCAAATATTCAGTCATTTTGTATAGCGTGGCGAAAAGTGTTAAGTGTTTTCGCACAATCTTTCACCTGCATCCCAAAATCCACTCCCAAGTTACTGCCTAAATGACATTAGGAAGGTTTTTGGTTAACAGAGGACACTTAATTTTCACTTTGCTGCTATTTATGTACCCTTTCGAATGATAATTTGTTCTTGCCATAAATTTGTGTGTTTCGTGTTGAACTATACCTCGAGTGCAAAATACAGATGATGTTGATCACATGTCTGTGAACACTACCTTCAGACAGAACTTCAAGCTACCATTTACTGTGCGTTACTTCAGACCTGACATCTGGACAATTGTTACTGAACGTTACCTTCAGACCTGACATCTGGACAATTGTTACTGTGCGTTACCTTCAGACCTGACATCTGGACAATTGTTCCTGAACGTTACCTTCAGACCTGACATCTGGAACTGCATTGGCTGCCTGTAGTGAA
>JAAUYG010129488.1_pt1 | contig 12874 bp, 10 predicted proteins | sample 7278091 | NCBI WGS metagenome assembly JAAUYG01 (sample SAMN14350201, study PRJNA611818) | marine sediment metagenome | isolation source: surface marine sediment (0.6m) | place: French Polynesia: Moorea | collected 2018-08
GTGTGCTCTTCCGATCTTTTTTATTTATTTTTTTTTTTTCCCGTTATTTTTGTTGGGCACCCAACAATACCCCCCCCCCCCCCTATTATATGGTATGTCGTGTTAAGTGTTTTTATTGTCGTTTTGTCAATGCGAATTCAACCATACGGTAGCGAAGACAAAATCATTTGACAAATTATTCAAAACATATAGAACATCGTACTTATAAAACTACATGGTCCCCACATTATATGGGCAAAACAACAGGTCTTGGTCGGAAAGAAAATTTCCGCGCAATTAATGAGCTATTGCAGTATGTCATTAAATAAGGTTAAACTTTTGGCGTATATAATGTTTGACATCTCCCGATGCGGTAAATTGATAATTGGTAAATCAGGTCCTGGCTTCTGTGTTGACGTTACTTGCTCTATACTGCCTACATGTTTACTGTACACTCGACCGTTTAGTTTAAAGACAAGATAGTGTGGGATATGCAGATATAAGAAGTCATGCCATTCGACTGTATCATTAACTGAGCATGTCCCGATATATATCTTTGCGTCAAGTACTTTTCTTTACTCGCCGGTCAGGTACAGTTTAGTATAACGGCCACTGAATGACGCATGCAGTTGTTTATAGCTATGCATAATACTAGTATACTGATAGCTGCTTAATGTTAACTGAAATGTACGACTTTTCATCGTAGGTTTCATTTCTGGAAACAAAACATAAGATTATGTTATTTCTTGCAAGTGCCACAAAGATCAACCAACAAATCACCTGATATCTAGTATATGAATGATCATATAACGCCTAAACTTAAGCTTCACTGAAATCACAGATGTATAGGAGAGGGATCTCCTATACGTCTATGCTTACAATTAATTGGATACTTTGACAATTATTATACTTGCTTTATAAACACGGAAAAAGTTTCAAATATAGGCAGGGGCAACATAGATATGATTAATGCTTACAGATATTTGGTTTACACTGGGGTCTACATGTGCAAATTCATGGTTTTGCCTAGGGTTATAGTAGGGAAGCCTGGGCTGTACCCCCTACCGAAAAATAAATTAAGGTCCCCCCCCCCGGTATTGTCACAGATTCGAATTTGAAATCTGCCACAACCATGGCATACAAGGAATTCATGATTTCAAAACCATTATGATATACATCTTGTTGGGATAAATATTCCGTCACTTTCCAATGACCTTTCCCCTTCCCCCATTTTACATCACTTCTTTTATAAATATTTTTTCATGACTTTCCATAACTTTATATTCCAGGATTTTCAAGAATTTTCCATGACTGTGATGACCCTGATAAAAGAGTTACACTGACTATAGTTCTTGATGTGGACCGTGCATGGTTGGTGCCAATCGCAAGTTCTCAATTATTTCATCATAAAGTTGACCTGGATAAGCCCAGCATTATTTTATTTTTCGTTTTACGTCCCCTCCGACCCTACAAAAATTGATCAGACATAAAATTAAAATACCTATTATCTATTTTTAATTTCCGATGGGGAGATTTATTTTTCCCGAAAGTACAAAATGGCGAACTTTTTCAATAAAACATGTAAACAATGGAAAATATCAATTTTATTTTAATTTATTCCCTCCTCCTACATCAAGAATTTGTTAGAGATGTCATAAAACTAAAAATTAAAAAATGTTGGCCTGACTATAGTGCAGGACTGTCATTCTAACTAGTGCAGGACTGCCATCCTGACCCTGACTAGTGCAGGACTGCCATCCTGAGCACCCTTACTAGTGTAGGACTAGTGTAGGTGACTTACGTGCATGTAGGTGGATGGGTGAAATAGAAACTGTACATCATGTACAGTATACATATACATCCATACGCTGTCCATGTATCAAGGCATGCTGGATGAGTAACAGTAAGATACTGGCTTTAGATCTAATTTTGGGTTACAAGTTCAAAATCCAGTCTGGGACACTTTCATCTTTCACCCCATTGCAGACACACGTAATCCTCAACTGGCCCATGTAGTTTAGCCAGCCAACACTTGTAGAAGGTCCTAAACTCATTTGCATAAACCCGTACATAGCATTACAATGTAGGCAGGATTCATGTATAAAGTTCCTGAAATTATGACACCATGTGGGAATAATTAAAAAATACTGACTGAGCTCCATTTCTGCATCGTCCCGATCAGACAGGGAGTCTCGCAGTCTCTCCACACGATCCTCTAGTGCTGCCACCTGGTTTCTCAGCTCCTCATTTTCCTTCTCTAGCTCAACATTAGGAGAGGGAGACCAGACAGACTCTGCACTACCCTGGGAAGATCACAGTAATTGTGCTATGTATGCATACAAATTTCAGCTGTTTGTACACCAAAATGTTACTTTCCAGTTATGGGCTTGTTTGAGGTTTTTCATGTGCATAAAATTGTCGATATTGAACTCTTGGATTGTTTGTGAATATCATGAACCGAAATAAACAAGCATACAGATAAATAAATATAATTATTCCACTGCCTATACATGTACATTTATATAATAAGAAGAGATATTCATTGTAGTACTAGGTAATTTAATTATTACATGTACATGTATATAGCTCTAAATATCTTTATTTAATTTAATCAGTACCATTTTAGCTACATGTACACACAATGTACATTGTATAATTTACACATCTACCATTGTTTGCAGGCACAATCAACCATATACATGTACAACCACTCCTTACTACCCTACTCATTTAATACTGCTGCAGCTGCTCAGTAAAAATAAATACAAATTAATTTGCAGTGGATAGGCCATTTGTGACACCTAATGTAGATGACATAGGTACCTGGCCTGTCTAAAATTTGTGTGGTACAACAAACATGTACAATACGTAAGAAAAACAAACACAGCAATACGGATCAAAAAGTGCTACTGGTTTGCATATAATAATGACACTGTGACATGCATGTACATGTACACTGCACAATCTTGATGCAGTGATTCAAAATATATACTGTACTCATAACATGTATAATATGCTGTCAATTTATGAATGCTACCATGGCACAAAAATTTACATGTAATGTATCTATCTATACATAGTTTTAGAAGGAAAGTATGATATAAAAAACTTCAAAACCATCACTACATGCACTATAAGGTGCAGAAATGTGCATTTGTGATCTTGTGAATTAGTACGCAAAAGCCTTCCTTCAAAATGCCAGTCACTCCAAGATGTTAAAAAGAGCTTGCAAGCAAAAATTGCTGAATTTGCAATGGAAGTGATTGATAGAAAAAGGTTCTGGGTGTACATGTATGTGACTTGTGAGATCTCATGCTTGGATCAGATACAAGTCACCTCACATATACTCACTGCACAGACAGGGAGAGAAACAGTAACAGAATGTCAGTAAATCCCAGTTAATGTTAGTACATACAAGGACATAGAAATATGTACATGATGTATGTGGTGTTTATAACCATACAATATACATGCACAGCCAATACAACAGAAAATGTACATGTAGTTGCTTGTCAGAAAAACAGTGTATCTACTGGTACGTGTCCCTGCTGTGTTTTGAAGTCGGTTAATTTGTTGCTTACATGTAATTAAGAAATATGGTTAAAATAATCTATACATGTATATTATATGTGTAGGATTAGAAAGTGATCCTTTTGAGGATTAATCAGCAGAGATATCGATGCGTGTGTAATATGCACTGCTGGAAGTTAAAAAGGTTAACCATTAGTTCCACCTGAGTCATATAGTTTCAGTCTGGAAATGATAATTAAATCCTGGTTAGTCAAGCAACACCAGAGGGTCTGTACAACAGTCAAGAGTTAGCAATCAATGCAGGTTATAAATTGTCACAGAGGATGTACTGTATACAGGTATAGCCTTACACCCTCCTCCTCTTCCTCCACATCACTCAGCCGGCTCACAGGTGACCTTCCCTGCTGTACAGCACAAAGGTACAGATGTACTTAGCTACAGTTTACATACAGGTACACATGTACTTAAGCTAATCATTATATAGGCTAGCTGTGACAAAATACCGTACAGTGCTCCCCCTCTCTAATAAGGTCACTCCTTCTGCTAAATAATTCTGTCCTTATTATAGAGGTGTCCTTTGGTGAGAGGGAGATTTAAATCGTAGTAGGTACTTGCTGCCAAATAATTCTGTCCTTATTAGAGAGGTGTCCTTTGATGAGAATGTTCTTTAAGAAAGGGACCACATTTACCAAGTATATCTACATGTATATGTACACTCTCCAAATTATTTTAAAACTAAACCGGTTCTTTCTGTTTAAATATTGTCATAATTTTGGATAATGACACTGTAGGTACATGTAGCTACATGTAAGTCAAGTTGAGTTATCTGTAGATCACTCACATATAGTTATACAGATGATATTACACCCTAAAACTTAAGCTCGAACACTATAGAATGAAATCCGGGAAATATAACAGGTCAACCCAGCAGCAGCTCAAAATTCTAACTTGAACTACATGTACCGGTACTGTGGCATATTAGGTAGAACATTAAACTCTTCTTTACAATCAATTTCAGGACAAATACTGGGAGTAACATTGCATACAGTTGGCTTGCTGATATAAAGCATATTGAAAACAGTTTAACATCCACACCAAATAGTGAAAGAGTACAATATATGTTACGTGTCTATTATCCTAATACAATGTTACCAGTACATGTAGCTCTTGGTTGTAAGGAAAGGCAGACTTCTTCCAGCACTATGAACATATATACAATGATTTTACACATACACATGTATCTAGGGAAATACCTTAATTAACATAAAATATTTAATTTTATTAAGCCATTATGCGCTAATCTTGGATAAGACGGGTTGCTTCTGATTAAGACACATGAATACATGTACTTTCAGCTCATATATACATTTAAAAATGCTTGGTCATCCCCTACTTACCCTTAAATAAAAAAGATACTCAAGCTTTATGATTGTACATGTAGTATAATTGTGTGTATGTGCATGGACAATTTTTTGTGAAAATGGTCTTTTATGTACATGTGTAGGTGGCCAATACAACCACGTAAATTTTAACCTGAATCATTCTTGTTGTGTTTTGGTTGACCACTCCTCTCAGTTGTACATGTACCTGTTTCAGGAAGTCTCTATAATTACCTGGTATTCCTGGAGCTGCAGTTTCAGCATGTGTATGACGGATTCATTACGTTGTATCGTGGATGCCATCTCCTGGTGCTGGCTCTCATGTTTGCCAAGATCAGCATTAGACTTCTCGCGCTCCAGGGTTAAACGTTTCACCATTTCATGCTGTGGATGGAGGCAAAGACAGAAAGAGAGAGAGAGAGAGAGAGAAATCAATACTTGGAAACAATATGTCGGATCTAGATAAACAAAATACAATCCTGTGTCTCAAAAATATATATCTCAATATAAGAGGTAACTAGTAACACAACTCTTTCACCCATTTTAACCCATACATGTATATCATAGAAGAATAAACTTAATGTAACAGCACTTATTATTTTAATTATTTATTGGTTTATAAAGTGCTATCATACATACATTTCACAGCGCTATACAATGTTAAAAAGAAGCCATCCGATAATAGCACAAAAATAAAAAGACAGTATAAAAATATAAGATGAAATAGGAATATAAAATATCAAAGTTGAAGTGATTGAGTGTTATGACTAGAAGAGTGACAGTCCTTTAGCACTAAGATTGTGGTCATAAGAAATGTTCAGTTTGCCCAATAATTTAATAACATATATATTTAATATGAATACCCGGTAGACATTAACAGCAAAAGTTGTAACAACACATGTAGTGGTGTACATGCTGTACATGTATCTATCTAAAAATTTAAACGCCATTGTTATGCTTAATACATGTAGCATGAAACATTTAAAAGATTAAAGTAAGAAACATATGTGCCAATTAATTCAAGGGACTTGAAAAAAGATGCACCATGTGGCATTTTGAAATGAAAGCTTTTTGATGACAGAAAGTTGCATGCATAGTTGGGGAACAATTGTATATAAAGGCATATTAAACAATTCAGCATTTACACTGCTCAGACTATGGAAGTCTTGATTTGCACCACATTTCAGCTTGGTCCAACTTTTAATTGAATTTTGAAGTATTACAATTGATTCAAAATGTTGCAAACTGTTGTTCTCCTTTTTTAATATCTAATTCTTAAAATGGTTAACATGGTTGTCAAGGAAATCTAACATTTTTGTTGAGCATTTTGGAGCAGTCTGAGCACTTGAGTTCCTTGTCAAAATCTGACGTTGACAGGGAGCACCCATTAATACGAGTTGAGATCCCTTTATTACAAGTCTATCGAATTCAAGTCACATACTTTGTCATAGCCTTTAAGCACAATTTGCAACCCACTAATACATGTAGCACAACCAAAGTAACTGATACATGCACATTTGTTGTACATATATGCTACATTGTAGTCACATTACTAACACTACACTACACTACACTACACCACAGTCACACTATGAAGTATGATATATAAATGACAATAAGCCGTATTATGGTGCCTTAATTTAATTCCTTGATGCAATGGTCATCTGTAGTAATATGTACTATACTACCGGTACAATCCCAGACTGATCATCATTCACATTTCAGCATGTATCACACTATGGTGCATGTAATCCTATATATCTAGTCTAGCCTAATTAATGCCTATACATTATACAGGTCTCCTTCCATAGTAATTAATCCCTCACTCTAATAATGGTGCATCAGTTTGGTATATCTCACAAATTGATGCAACACACCACTACAGCACTTTATCCCTTACCCAGTCTTAGCTTAACTACAATGTACAGGCACATGCACACATACTTTTTGATGCAAAAATGTTCATGTGGTGTCCGAAAGCATTATTTAGAGGAAACTTCCGGCTAATGGTGTGAATTTAGTTAAATGCTTATATAAGAAGTACATGAATATAAATGTACATGTAAACAGCATGAAGATAACAGTAGTTACTTCCAAGGATAAGTGACCTCTATAAACATCACATTTTAGAAAAGATACACTAGGCATTGGCACACACAAATACACCAGTCAAGGTCTTTGATTGCAGTCAGTTTATATATACTTACGGATAGAAGTAAATCCATTAGCAGTTTATAAATTACAATGACATGAATATGTTTCAGTGTCTTCATAGCTACATGTACATGCTTAAAAAAAAACATGAATAAAATTCCTATACCCAATTCTATTCTCTGTTTAAATATTTTCCAGGTGTATTATTAATAAACTAATGAATATGTAAATCATGTAAAAATTGAGTTCAAAAAACAATACTATACCTATGCTATTCAAATGTAATTCTATGACTTATGCACCAAAGTGGCAAAGGAAAAGAAGGGGGTATATTAGTCCCACTTACATGTACATGTGTAGTTAATTACAATTATGTAAAAATGTATAGAGAGTGCTTTATACAGCTACATGTATCAAGGAGTCCACTAAAGTGCATTCAAGCACCACTGAAGAATTATTGCCTACATTGTGTATCATCGCCTAACAGTTCAAGAGTTAAAAGCGTATACTTTTTAGGGTCATGATACATGTACTGTACATGTTTATGCCATATGTATGCATACAAGTGGGGTGTATTCGTGCTAATTAGCCTCCTCTTTCTGATTTTATACCCATTTAAACTAAAACTTTACTGTAAGGATTTTTCTCGATCTGTCTAACTTGTACATGTAATTCATTTTCTCTTCACTGTGTTCCCCTTCCGTGCATTATATCCCCTACCTGTATACATGTGTAAGTACCACAAAAAAATTGTATAGAATTACATTTGAAAAGACACCATGAATATATTGGTTTACTAGCAAAACCCCAACAAGTACTATCATCTAGTCCCCTGGATGAGCTTTGACATTGGAAATTGATGTACTACTACCCGGTACCAGTATATATGGGACTACTGAATAATATTCTAAAGTACATGTATACTGCTACTGGGATAAAGTAAAACAAATAAGAAATAGGGCATACATAAATATAACTATCATGATAATACTGTACATGCAGTGCAAAGCATGCAGTACACAGGGGCAGTACAGGAGGATCCAATAGACCAATATACCTTGACTGATTTAACTGAAGGAGGAAACTGGTACAAGACAATGACAAAATGTTCATTTACTGAGTAATTTAAATATCTTGTGGGCATTGGTTGGGTTTACTTAAAAACACACAAATGTTTCATTATACAGTAAGAGTGTAAGCAGAGGCAAAGATTCTTTGAACTCTTGAATTATCCACATCCAAACCTTAGTCATTGCTGGACACAGTTACATGTACTCTTGATTGGAATCCACAGTCATTTTGTGGAAGAGTAAAATAATGCATCTTAAGTTTGTAGCTTACAGAAACAAACAACAAATTATTTTCTTATTTTCAAATGCTTATGTGACACATAGCTGCATGGCATATATTTTCAGTCCCACCACAGAGATATACTTGTAGTTCAGCAAATGTTGAAGAAATATACCATGTGTACATAAGATTTAAATGTATGTACTGTACATACTTAGATATTAGTATATTATGTATTAATACTTTTTATTAGACAAGATTAGTATGGCTATCCTCCTTTGAAATGATAGCATCTATACAGACTCTTACATGTACTTTGAAGACCATTATACCAGATAAACACCTTAAGTTTTTTTTCTCACAGAGGGAAGTGCATCGGTCCTTACCTTATAAAATGTGTGTATGCGTGCCAGAGCATCAGCTAGCTGTTGTTTGAATGCTCGCCTTACAGTAGCAACTTTCTGGAATGGAAGTACATGTAAAAACATTCTTTTTTTAATAATAACATAATTTACAGAACCTAACATTCAATAACTGATTGGACCTCTTTGCATCATAAAAGCATCAACAAATTTTTAAAATGTTTTTTTTTATTTTTCAAATTAATATGTATGTACATTAGAGCTAAACTGACCATAAGGTACTTGTACTCATACTTTTAAAATTATTCATAAACCTCAGAAATGACCCAAAATTAAAGATAACATGTATATGTGTCTTACTTTTACTGTCTTGGAAAGTTTTAACAGCTTTTTAAACAAACACTAAAATGCTTATACAGGAAAAGCTGATGCTTGTACAAGAAATATTATCCTTAATTATAAGAAAGCTGCATGTGAAAGCATTGACTGCTCTGTACATCTTTCCTAACACTAGTCATCTCCCTGTATGTTAGATTTTATGTGTTGGATCACGCAACTACATTATGCACATGCATTAGTATTTCAAGGTACATATTATGCACATACACACATACATGTACCTCCTCATGTTGTTTCTCTATAATTGAAATTCTGTCATTGGCTCGCACATATCTGGAAAACAGGGATAATACAGAATTTAATTGTGGATCTGATTGACTGTGTCAGCAGAGCTCAGGAAAATGAAATTTGTCTGTCTGATGTCCATGTCACAAATTGTTTCTGAACATGCAGATTTTTGGTCAAAGTTTAGTTGTTGCCTGTCCTGGGCCATACCCCTGGATGACTTTGTGAAAAAATTAAATGCATTTCCAATTATTCACAAATTCAGGCCCTTTTTGTTGACATACCAGTAGTGCATGTACATGTACAATGTAGTCCCCATGGGAGCAAACATTTCAGAAGGCCTTCTCCAAATGGCACCTGAACTTTTTCAGACCTCTCCTGAATATTTACCTCCATGATCCTCATAAATGTACTGTTTTGAATGTTTGAAATTTTGTGAATTTTAATTTTAATGAATTATTGTTGTTTTCCTTAATATGGGACTCTATAAGGAAGTGAAAATTTCAAAATGCTACATGTACAATGTACTTCTCTGTCAAAATGCTTTCAAATTATTCCAAACCTTTCATGAATTTTCTTTCTCAATATTGGTCCCCACAAAAACATCGTTTGGGATTTTGAAATTTTGAGTTTGCAATTTTCAAAGATTTTTTTTTTCAAATATTTCAAATTCACCATTAAATTGGGATATATATATAAAAAATAATCATATGAGAAACAAGCCATCATAGAGCGAAATGGGCTGCAGTTTGGGATTTGGGGGTACCAGCAAAAACATGCATGGAATACCTTTAAATTTGAATTTGTACTGTTCAAGGTCATATGGGGTTCATTCAGTGCACTTGCAATATTTCTGAAACAGAATGATTCTCAAAATGCTACTCTTTCCACGGTTATGATTCTTTTTCAACCAAACTTTTTGTAGATGTTCCCTGTGACGGTCCACACAAACAAGTAGTTTCAGAGTTTTTTTTTTGTGAATTTTAATTTTTATGGCACTTCAATGGGAGACACATTAAATGGCCTGTAAGTCAGAAACAGTTGCTTCTAAGGACAAAATGGAGTGAAATATTTGGGACTTGGAGACACTAGTAACACATATATGGGGTACCCTTGACATTGTAGTGTTCAAGGTCATTTTAAGGGGTCTAGTCTCAAAACAACTGTTAACTTGAAAGTGGTTGGTTGCATAGCAAACCAGAGTGAAATTTGGGAGCTGGGACAAGAGTATCAAAAATAGGAGGCACCTTTGCTATTGTACATGTAGTTGTCAATGTCATTTTGGGATCATTCAGTGGATTTGTCTCAAAACTGGTATGATGGAAGATAATGTAACATTTCAATTACTATGTCAAGCAGAAAGTCAAGGTCCATGGACCTCTCATACATCTTTGGATAGGTTACCATACATGTATAAAGCAACTGCTGCCCCAGACTCTTACGAAAGGTGCAACTGTGTTTGTCACTCATGTAGCTGGTACATGTACATGTACATTGTATGGCCATGTATTATACATGTAAAGTCCCCCATTTTCTAAATGTTATGTGTTTGCATGTATTTTTGATAGGAAAAAATAAGGGCACACAGATTATATTGGTTATCAATTTTTTGATGGTCTTAAATTGTTTGCTATACCCCTGGATTGGTAAGAACAAAAAAAAACCTTCCCCTAAACTATTTCCCTTAAAATCATATCTGGTAAAGAGTAACCAGAAGGCTCGCTATGAAACATCACTAAAGATGCGATCCATGCGTAGTCCTGTGACAATTTAGGACCATCAAAAATAAGATACTGTTGAATTTAGGTACCTCTATGATAATTAACAAAAAGAATATTCTAAATGAAATAAAACTTGTACTTGTAATTAACTGACTCACAGTTCAATTGCTTTATCATTTAGCCTATGTTCAAAGTCAGCTGCCATGACACTACGAGTGAAGTTGATGTCTCTCTGCATGCTGTCAGCATCCTGATAAAACAAAGAGACATATTTTTTAACATATACTGGTATATACATATGTTGGGGTCATATGATAATAGGAAAATTTTGTTAAAGTACATTTATACTGTACTTTAGTATGCACATAGAGCAACATTAGAATAAGATGTAATGTCACCAAGTCCCACACTGGATTGTCAATTTTCTATGTCACCTTGACCACAACTATACAAATCACTGTATCAAAGAGGGATTATCCATGTTATCCATATCATGATATCAAGACTGCAAACTTTTACATATACAAAATACATGTAAAGTAGAATGTATACCATACATGTATATGTATATGTACTTGGTACATTAAACTACTACATGTATGTCATTGACTTCTACCATCTGAGAGTATTTATATTAATTTGTATCCAAAGTACTTTGCAAAGTACTTGTATTACTTTGATAGAAAAGCATTTGTATAAAAATATTGTGCAAGCAAAAAGTACTTGTATTTAAACAGTTTCAAATGACCCATGCCTGGCAAAAGCAGGCAAAGTGCTGGCATTTATGGAATGTAGATTTTTTTTCTGTAAGAGAAAGACCCATATATTACCTGGAGGATGAACCACATATCTACAGCCTATCTATATACAGACCTGGATTAACTGGAGTGTCAACTGTGTCAAATCTTTCACATCCACAATCTCACTGACTTCAGTTTGGGTGCTTCGGTCGAGACTGAAGAATCCAATCTTCTGTTTGTCAGCTAAAGTTGGTCTAACAGCAAAATAGAGAAGCAACAACATGAGACAAGAAATACACACAGGGCCATATAACTCTCAGATGATTTTTCCAAATTTTCTATGGGGTCTCTCCACCTTCATCGGCCAAAAGCTGTTTTCTAGCAGTCATTGGTGTCACATTGCCTGCCACTCTAAGTCATATAGCAAGGCAGGACTCAGTGCTGGCCCCAAGTCACTTTTCCGACTATTATAAATTAACTAGGCAAACTTTATTTGAGCTATTGATCATTAAAGAATTGTAAACCACTAATTTTGTCAGCATCTACATGTATGTGCGAAGACATCATATCGACCATACCATACGTTTCCTAAATGTCTGAAGGAATACAATGTAATTCAGTTATTATTTAACACTTCCCATTCATGCTGAAGGTTGATCCATATACATGTAGTTTAAACCCAGTCCAGCATGCAAGGTCAACAGCAAAAAAAATGCAAGTTATGTCATATCATGATCCACCAAAAGTAGATGTCCAGGCATACTACAAGGCTGGGTCTGAATGTTACATGTAGTTGCCGTGCTGTTTGTGCTAGCAACGGAAACTGTGAACTGGGGAGCAGATCATGAGCCCTATGAGTGATTGTATGCATGAAAGAACTAGTAAAACGTGGTGGGATACTATAGTTTTTAAACCAAAGTTACGAACATATGTTAAGTTTAAACAGAACTTTAAGACAGACCATGTGTTGGGTTATATGTCAAGATACTAGCGCTCATTGTTATCACAATTCCGAGCGGGGACTCTCCCACTGCATATTGAAACAGGTAGATGGGTTAACACTCCACTGGAAGAAAGACTTTGTAGGCTGTGTA
>JAAUYG010156067.1_pt1 | contig 12874 bp, 6 predicted proteins | sample 7278091 | NCBI WGS metagenome assembly JAAUYG01 (sample SAMN14350201, study PRJNA611818) | marine sediment metagenome | isolation source: surface marine sediment (0.6m) | place: French Polynesia: Moorea | collected 2018-08
AAAACAACATACACAAACACATTTCCCAACCCCCCCCCATTCCCAAATTCCTAAAAACTTTTTATAAAATTGTGATATTTTTGCTTTATTTTTTTGTTTTCTTTTTTTTTTTTTTTTTTTTTTTTTTTTTTTTTTACTGACTGCACTTGAATTAAAAGGGGCATTTTTTGTGGAGTGCCGCTTCAGACTCCCTGTGTGACAACCCCCCCCCTGGACTCAACCAAGCAAGGACCAAAGTCAAACCTCCCCTTGCGGACACTTCACCCACCAGATATGTTACCCCTCGACTGCAACGCGACTGCGAATGACGAGCTTCGTGGCGAAACTGCTTTTGCAGAGCACAACATCCACTGGTGCGTCCGCAATGTTGCACGCAAATTCGGGAAACCTCCAGAGAAATTTTCCGTTTCCCCGAAAACAAAAAGAAGGCTTTGTGTCAGGGTAAGGGGAAAGCTAGACAAGTCAGAATCTTATTTTAGTGGATCAGCCAGGTTTTACGATAAGAAACGTAACGCAGCACCATCAAAGAAATTCATAGCTACATTTAAATCCTATTAATTATTGTAATCCATTCCAATGGAGCGCATTTTTAGAGACAAATCTACAACGGAGCTCAATAAATTAGCGACGATGGTCTCTTATCTGCAGCAGCAGCCGGACACCACGGCCACCCAGCTTCGCTGTACATCGCCGCGGACCCTTTCCCCGAGATTTCTGCTGCAAAACTTCTTCTAAGAAAGCGAAGCAAACAATCATGGAGTATAAATTGAGGAAATATTGAGTAAGGAGGATTTAATGCCAATTTGGGAGAGCTGATTGTCCAACTGGGATGGCCCCATCGGGACAAGGTATGAGGGCCATAAAATATGCATCAATACGCCGCATGCGGCAATAACCACTCGCTGCTATTTCACAAAGCCTCTTCATAATCCTACGGCGCAACCCGAAAATTAATGGAGCGCCAAAATGCAGGACATGATTCAGATTTGACAAGCAAATTTTGCCAATTACAAGAGGCAGGAGGGAAAGAGCTCGTTCTGCGGTAAATGTGCGTCTGTCCTGTCCACTGTAACGGTTGTCTCTGTGGTCATCCCACTGCAACACACACAGGGCTTCGTCATCTGTCTTTGATAGGGCTTCCTCGGCAACAACTCACGCTCCTGTCGCCGCCGTTAATTCCACGGCGGCTGAGGACCAAAACCACGCCGAACAAACGCACATTGCAAATGTCATTTCGAGAGACCCTGTTCTGCTTATGGTCGAAGATTATATAACTGCGGTTTCCCATCAATTCAGAGTTCCTGGGGAAGAGGTTTCATGCTCAGTTCCTGTTTGTGGTGTCTTGAGTTGAAGAAACCGTATGGTCGCGACAAGAGCACAACAGTTTCTTTTTGTCACATGTTAGGAAAATTTAACAATCGTTTTGAACATTTGGGATTTCTCAACTTGTTGTGTGTCTTCAGACCCACAAGAGTAGTACATTGAGAAGAGTGGGAAGAATTCCACCTCGGAAAAGCCACAAGCCACAGCAAGTCTGTGGAGAGGAAGCTGCCTGGCCAGTGTCACAGCAAAGCGAGACAAAGTGACTGCCACCGAGATTAGGCATCTTTTCCTTGTTTACCCCCAAAAGTTTCCACTTTTTGCTCAACAGTCGTTCTTTTCACAGTTTTTCTATGATTCCAGTTTGTTTTTGGACAAGCAATCGAGACAGAAAGCACGTCAACTCAAAATGACCTGCACTTTTGGATTGTCAATCATGTCTGAAAAATATCTGGAAACTAACTGGAAATAGCATAAGGTAACTCTGAACAAAATCTAAGTCCTTTTTCGAGGATGACATGATGTGCCATCCAGGGTAGAGGTTTCGTGTCCTTCTATCCTGGGGTCCAGGGTCCGGCTGTAACCCCTAGATCTCACTGACAAACCTTTGTGCACGCGCGGGTCCCTCCCTGATACGATGATGCCGAACAGAAGCTCTGCAGTTTAATCGCCGCGTGCGCGTCTTCAGCGAAAGAACGAACAAACAAAAAAACTCATCTCCCGCAATCGGCATCACAACTTCATTTTCTCCTATTTCCTGATTCTGTTCTTTCCATGTCTGCGTGAACATACAATTGCGGATAATGAACAGACCTGACGTTTGAGGTGACAAGTGAGAAGAAACCTTTTGGATCAGCCTTTTGATATTCTGTTTGGCAATGCGCAGTTATTTGAGACCTGTTACTCCCGCCAACAGCCACAACCCAAAGCAGTCAAATTTCCACTTTTGCATTCCACCAGTACACCCTCCTCTGAGTTATCTAATAAAGAAGAACTTTGTTAGAGGCTGAACTAATTTATCTAATTTCTCTGCCTTGTTGGGCGGAATTAGCAAAAACACGGCAGGGGAAACAAGAACTCGACTGAGCTGAAAATCAACTTATGTGCGGGTGTGAGTGCTAATGCCATCAAGTGTTGTGTGACATGCATTTAGCAGTGGTCAGCTCGAGCCGGAAGGCTGTGTTACTATGTCCCTAGCAACACGCTGTCACCCTTACTACAACCAACAACTCGAGCAGCCCGCTAAGCCTCATCCACGCCAATTACTATGATTATACATCATCTCTGCTCTCCTTCACATGTCCTTTTAACAGTAAAAGGCCCAGATGAAAAATTACACCCAAATTGAGGGCCGGACTTTGATGAAGGGCCGTCCGCGCAGCTGCTCGCGCTGATGACTTGTAACCAAATACGGAAACAATCCGTACGCGCGACGAAATCATGACTCCGGCCAAGATCCTCCTTTCCTTGAAAACCAGGTCATTATGACGGGTCGCGCTGGAAACACCGCGCTGGCTGCTGTGATGATTTCTCTGCACTGATAATGGTTATTAACGAGATCATTCATACAGTTTTATTAGCGGGGACATGGGCTTGAAAGGACATAGGGCTCTTAGCTATGTACTTTATCATTGTGTCATTTATGATCAGTTTCGCGCAGTATGTGTGTGTGCTCCTTTTCTTTTTCTTTTTTTTTTTTTTTTTGTTGGCCGTAAGATTTCTAAGAGAAATCGCAGAAGTTTATCTGACACAAAAACATCACGAATTACGAATAATATGTCTGAATGAGAAAAGTTAAGGTCACAAACAAATACGTGACTTGTGTTTCGTGTTGCAAATAAGGTTGGTTATCAGACACCTCAGTCTCATCAAGAATATGGCAATCGTGATAGAAGAAGGTTCGTTAGTCTTCCCATTTGACACGAAATTTCTTTTTGTCACAATAAGAAATGATCGCTGTGACATCAGAGCACCTCAAATCACGACCAGAAGCAGCTAAAAGGAAACGCACTTCAACAGTGATGATTTTCTTCAGGGAAAAAGAGCCGCGGCAAGAGCAACTGGAAATCGAGTAATTATCCAGCGATTAATTATTTATCAGCTCTTGAATTGGCAAACCCGAGTGGAAATAGCAACAATTAAGTGGTTTGCTAACACCAATTGTCGACGAGATTGTGACTGGCGGCTGCGGGAGTTGCCACCGACTCGACGACACAACACCACGTAATGCCATGAGACACTATCATATCAAAAGTCCGTTTTTCCTCTGTTAATATCTGCAGGCCATACTGCACCCAACACTCGTCTTCTTCTGCCGCTACTCCTCCATAGGAAATTAATATTTTGCTTGAGAATTCTGCGAGGTAAATGGGTTTGTTTCTACAGGCGCACTGCTATCATATGATTTCACGCAAATGCACTCGTGTTTTTCTGCGGACATTGATATGTTGTGGTGGGGATGCAACGGGGACTTGGATAGTGATGTATGAAGACAAAATGCTATCGGCTTTTCCACTGTCTGCCCTTTATTGAATTCCATATCAGTCAGAGCACAGGAGATTTAGTGTAAAGGCAAGTATGGCCATGTCCAGCCTCTCATGCACTGTTGTGTTACTTACACTGTAAGCCATGTCACCTGTTTTATTTCACACCATCACATTTCCATAGTCCGTCCTTTGTCAAGTCCAGCTTCTATAATGGGTCCCGCCTGTCCTCCCGGCAGTCTCTTAACGGCCCCCAAAACAACACTATCCAGACCTGTGTCAAAGCAAAGCACAACTTCCCTAATTTCCTTTTTGCCAATTGCATTATGCAGTTGCCACTGCTACGGTGCTCTAATCTTAAAATATGGAACCATATTTCATGCCTCTCTCGCTGATCAAATCTTGTTGCTATCTCATTTCCCTACTCAAAATGCATGACGGTAGTTACACCCTTTAGATTCCTCGAGAGAGGCCTTAAAGCTACTGTTTCATAATTTCGAGCATGATTATTATGCCAGCTTCTCCAACCAGCTCACTGCCTCTCCATGTATATTTAATACCATTCTATAAGAGTGTATCCGGAGACTCATAAAGTAAAACCGAGTGAGAATGGCTCATGGATTTACAGAAGCATTTCAGCTCTTTGGAAGTTGGAGGGAAGCCCGCTTTTTAAACAATTTTGATTTATGACTAGAGATTTAGTCGCAAAAGGCAAAGCGATTCGTGATTCGCTTCTTTCCTTCTGATCCCTTTATCCACGTTTACCGCCTTTTACGGCTTTTCTTGCATTCCCCGCACATACTGCAAATAATGTGGAATAACAACAGCAATGGGCTTTCTAAATCACGACAGACAATCGTGTCCAGTGCGGAATACTAACAATAACCAAAAACCAATCCGCGAAGCTGCATAGCATCACTTCGACACTCGCCATTACGCGAACACAAGAAAATCATAAATATGTCATTATGAGAGAACTACGACTTATTATCTGCAATAAATCACCACTACTTAATTCCGGACCTGAGCCCCTATGTCCCCGGCTAGAGCGGGAAGGGAATCCTCCCGAGCGATAATTGGAGATCAGAAGATGAGAAGGATGTCGTGTGACAGTGCCATCCAGCAAAGGCCATCCACCGACCCAGCGTTGGCGGCACCCTTTACATGAAAGAGGAGCGCCACAGTGCAAACCTACCAAGACCCTGCAACCCCAACGACAAGAGAGATGTTCGCCACTTTTGACAGTAAGCCATGAGCTTACAACACCCGGTGTAACGTGGCGGCCTGGTGTCAGACCCTGCCTGCCTGACTGGAGTTCTAATTACGTCAAATATCAGTTCTCTCATCCAGCATTTTCACTTGTGATGCGCCCCAATGTGTGAACAAAGTGCACAACACGCCATGCTTTCGCTGCAACTGGCACTCAGGAAAGCACCGTTTTGCGTTTCAAGTTCCGTCACTGTCTGAGCGACTATTTCAACACGCAATAAGTGTCAATATGAAAACGAGATGACAAATGCGCATTTCGCAGCCGGAAGATTGAATCCACAGAAATGTTCTGCCAGTAAAAAATGCATTTTACAGCAGGAAACCTGAAAAAGTTTTGACACAAAATTTGGTCATTCTTTTTCTGGAATTGGTGTTTCACAGCGTTGACAAGTATGCAACGTTACTCAGCTGTGCGTCCCCATACCTGAATGACCAAACGAGGTACACAAAACAACTTTCGACCTGTACATTCTGTAACTGAAACTGGATGAAATGGACTTGGCTTCAAACAAGTTCGGTGGATGTGTGCAGTCATTTAGGTGCAAAACAAACGAAAAGCAGCTTTAGGACACACAACATTTCATCCACAACTCAATCCTGACTTAATCTTACATTTCCGAAAAATGACGACTTTTGTGGCCAGTTACAGCCGAGGACTTCATGGTGTTATCTAAAACGAGGCACAGAACCACAACTACTAAGAGCCCTCAGCCCATGCTTGTCTGCTTCTGATGAATAATTAAACTCCTGCCCAAAACAAAGTCATTCACCACTGATCCTGCTCCGTGCGATGCAGCGCTGCAATCTTTTGTCCGCTTCATGATGAATTTATCTATTTGGAATATCTGTGTCCACGTTAATCTATCACGGCGCAAGCACCACTGGTGCCCCGCACTAAATATGCACACTTGATGGATATTGTGCAGTGAAATGGCTCCCAAAGGCCTGGCCTCATCTTTCTGTCCCTTAGCAACATTTATGGGAGCATATTACTTCTCCAAAAAGCGCCCCTATCCGGTTTCTCTTGTTTTCCACATTATGCAAAGGGGAATCAAAGCCCACCACAAACCATCTTAGCAATGCGTATTTATGATTGAGGTGAAAAATAGGGCTATAAACAGGGAACATCAGATCCGTGACCATTGTCACAAGCAGCTTGTCTAATGGGCATTTGGGAACGTCACAAAGTCGTTCAAAGTTGGAATATGATCAGTCATTTTCTCCTCCCTGCAGGAAAGGCATCAATGCAATCTTGACTAGAGCATTCACTGCGGGAAACACATCTGACTAAATTTGTCCAAAAACCGCACATGAGAGAGCGAGCGTTTTGCTACCCACCCGCGTTCACGAGTGTCCTGGGCTCTCATTGCAGAAGAAATGTCCATCCAACCCACGCGCGAACACACCCTCCAACTGCCAGGGGAAACACATCACAACATTCCAGTCAACTCAAATCCAAATCAGTTCCACGGAGCATAGCATCTCTTGGGCAAAGCCGTAAAATTAAAGCTCTGTTGTCGAGTCTGCTCAACAGATAATGCAAATAATAATGCCCAGCAAGGTCTGTCAATAAGTTCCTGTTGGGGAAAACTTTGGAGAAGTTTTCTCAAGTGGAAACTTGCAGCGAAGTAGTTTATTAGGTTGAAGTTGCAGAATTATGATGTGTGTATGATATTAGATTAGGGCTGTGTTGATGGACACTGGGCTCTGCCATGGCTCGGGGCTAATGAGAAATGAATTCATTTGTGTGCTTGCCGAGCACTTCTCCTGCTTGCCTGTCAGCAACGCAACCACCTCAAAACTAGGGCCAAGATTTCAATATCTCGCAGGCAAAGAAGCGGAATCTGCGAATCCCCAGGCTGGAGACCTCCGCAACCTCTGAGAGGCTTCTCTCGTCACCAGAAATACCACTACTGATGGCCACCATCACGACAGCTACAAAACTACATCTTGTTTTCAAGAAACGCCTTTTAAAGCCACGTAAGCTTTCTTCCCTCCCTGCAGTTCAAGAACAAGGAAGGAATTCACTGAGCGTAGACTTTCTCCACTTTGGAGAATTGAGGCAGAAGCTCCAATCAATAAATATGAATCCCAACAATTTAGCACAGGGGGAAAAGGGAAGCTGGGGACCTTTTCTTCTGTGTGGACAAGTCAGTCAGGCCTCACTGGTTCATCGCGAAGTAATCCCAGTCTAACAATAACGTAACTTGCCTGACAGAAATTGGTCAAATTAAAAACCCAATATGGTCCAGCGGAAATTATTTTTCTCCTCAATATGTTCTGTACATACAAAGCTTATCCGCTGCAGGCTCGCTCGCTGTCGGTCCACCGGGAAAGGAAAAGACCGCAAATTGCACAAACAAACAGGCCCAGCAAATTCGCTTGATCCAGTGCATGTGCCCTTCCACTGCGTACATTTGGACCTGCAAATTAGCTGTCCACCTTGGAGCCAGGTTTTTTATTGGCCCAAACTGATGTTCAAGTTGATGACCAACAAACTGGTCGCAATAGTTGATGAAGAAAAATTTAGATGCAAATGGAAACGTATTTTCCATGCATTTATCTGGTGCTCGCTGGTAACTGAGGCATTAGGACACTATGGGAGTCTTGAGAACAGGTGTGAATACTTTGGTTTCCCACGGCGGTAGCACTTTACACACGACTACGACTTTACGCAGATACGTGTGAAAATGATAAGAAACAAAGTCGTTGATACCAAACTAAATCGCTTTTTTGCGAAAGGACAATAAAACACGAAACAATCAATCAGCACCAAAACTTTCAAACCTCCAGAAGAATGAGACTCGGCAACAGATGTGTCAAAATGGGAAAACTTCGTTCTTGCCAGTGGAAAGCCGAAAATGGGCCCAGAGACCCACACACTGGCATGTGTAATAAACCACCGTCAGGGAAACATATTACACGGTGGCATGTCAAGGCCAAATAACAAAGATTTTAGAAATGAACATGAAATCTTTTTCAAAATTCTAAATTTGTGTCAAAACTGTTCGCCATGCGCCCCTCGGCACATTTTCTGCGGCGAAAGTTAGAAAGAATGCGCAGAGAGGAGTAGCCCTGGACAGACTCTCAGACCAGGAAATTGCACCGCGACTACACAACTGTGGCAAATAAATGCCTTAACAGAAATTCACCTGTGGCACTGTGCTTCTCTTGTATCAGTACACCCAGACGTTTCTGACATCCCTCTACATCAAGCCCAAAGACAGCTCAAGTATTTGACTGTCCGGTTGGTCACTTGTGTATTCCCCGCACGCTCTGACCATAGGAATAGCTAACTAAGTTGCTCAGCAGATCCCCAGGTGCAACCGACACAGCAATGTAATAACTAAATGTCAGCTCAAGCCTTAGATTTCATTGCCCAGTGATGTATAACTGCATGAACACACACTGACTCCTGCCATTTTTTCATTCAAACTGGTCAAAAAAAGGAATTCACTTCATGTTTTGGAACTTCGACGTTTCCTTTCCAGAACAGTGCCTTCTTCGCTGATGAATGATTAAGCAAGTGGCAATACAGGGAAATAAAACCGTGGGAATCTTGTTCACTGGACAAGTTATCTGTCGGCGTTTCTGATTCATGGTCGCATCGTTTTTATTCCCCAACCCATTTATTAGAGGTAAGACGTCAGAAACCTCGCAGGATATCGTGTATCGCCAATGATTACCTTGGGTCGCTCGCCACTCGGAATTCTTTCGTTGTAGTCAACTGTGTCCATCCGTGCGGTCCCAAGCGACAGCATCCAAACTGCATCACGTGTTGTCTTCATCTCAAATCAACTTTGTCCTCTCCCCCAATTAGTGTCCTGGCCATCAGGTCGACGAAAGACGAAAATAACCCAGATTCCCTTCCAAAGTCCCAAAAAAGATTCATGTCCGGAAATCTTCGGTGCGGAGGCATGAAATCAGCTCAAAAGGAAGGGTTTTGGAATGTATACCAAAGAACGCCGTGCCAGCAACAAGGATGACCACTTTTGCAAGAAATGTACTGCGGTTTCAGGTTGCAAATTGAGAAAAGCACCACATCAGGAACTCGAAACCGATAAATGAGTTCGTCCACAAATTAAATCGTCCAAAAGCGAAGGAATTGTCTGAGTCGAAGCTCAAAACACGCAGGGTGGGGCAAAAAAACAAACGTAACAGTAAAGTAGCGCTTCATTCTGAAGGCAGGATGACAGACAATGTGGAGATTGCCTGTAACAGTGTTTCTAGTGGTAGAGGTAGTCATGTGTGGTTGTCACAAGTGGCTCTTGTACAGTGGGTCTCAATGACCGTCAACAGCCCTTGATGTACGGTGTACTCCTCCTTTGCCCACTCCATGTCCCCAGCCTTGTCCACTGACGCTATGCTCACTTCTTCACATCTATTCCCCGACGCACTCTGCTCCCGTTAAGGAATTATCGAGTGAAGTGAAGCAGTAGCCACGGAAATATATTTCTATTTCCAAAAGGGAAAAGAAAAACACCGAGGGTAGGTCCTCAGAATGGAAGCAAAACCAGAGTCACGAAACCGTATTGGTGACGTGCTGTCGCTTTTACAACGAGACGCTGAAGACAAAAAACCATCCGCTGTTCTCCGTGGAACAATCTGTTCACTTTGTTACCCAATAAAAAGTCAGTGATGTCGGTGCATCTAAACAGCACAGAAATATCTACCAACAACAACTTTTTTGTTCATTGCCCAATTTCGTTCTGAACAATGACGAAGCCTGAACATCTCTTGTCGTACTTGACAAAAAGATTGAAATAGTTTCATACAGAAGCACCACGACGGCAAACATTGGCTGATCTAAATTCAACAAAAGGCTTACGTCTTTTGTCCGCTCACATAGATACGGAGTCGTCTTTACACGATACTTTTTCAAAAGACGCTGCTGACAAAAAAGGATGTGCGCCCGACGTGTCTATTGACTGTTCGAGTAAAAATGCCCATTTAAGTGAAGTGCCTGGCGAAACAAATATGACAACTCAAACAGGTGTGTCATCATCTCAAGATGATCTAGAGTGAAGACAGTGTTAATCCTACCATCCTACCTCAAACAAATACAAATGCTTTTTCAGTCTGCGAAATGGTGCACAGCCTTTCATCATCTTGTCAAATCTCAACAGCCTTGATAGAATTTGCAAAATGCCGTTTTATTTCACAGTTTACAAACACGAAGGCTTTGAAATTCAAAATTTTCGTGGCTTTTTTTTTTTTTTCAAAAAGCGACGAACATTTCTTTTAACTTTTTAATTTTTACATTCAGTTTTTATTCAACACCTGGCAATCCATGCATGAGTACTCAAAGGAAAATCATCCCAAGAAAACGGACATAATGGCCTTATTGTATGACAATCTCACTTGTACCATTGTGTACCACAGAAAAAGGCATAGCCAAGCCTAGCAGTGCTATGCTTACCCATTTTGGGCAGACATAATTGGTGTTCTTAATCATACAAAGAAGGAACAGTTAGTCTTGTTTTGTATCACATTTCGAAACAAAAGAAATGAGCTCAAAATTGAAATTCGAGAAACCGTCTTTTTCAGAATGCTACCATCGATATTTTTCAACCTCGTCGAACGAGCGGGGCATTTCTATTTTGGTCATTCCAACCCATTGGAGAAAGGTTCAATTATCTTCCAGTTATCTTGGCAAGCCTTGATTCCAGTTTCGAAAATTATTTGAAAATAAAACAAAGAGGCAGAAGCGGAAAAGCAACTGGCACTTTCACTGACCAAATCTGAAAGAGGCAAGAAACGTCTGTATCAAATGATGAGTGTCATCCACAGGAACTTGACAAACACTGAGTCCAGACAGTCGACAAAGAGAATATTGGCCAAATGCGGAGCTTATTTGGATTATGTTACTTTTATCTAAAGTGTAAACAGAACAATATATTGTGGCAAGGAAGTGAGTTCCAGAAGTTAAACCCAGAGTCAGGCAACGTTGCAGCACATTGCAACTGCGAGCGAAATCCATCTTGAGTGCATGTAACTTTGACGTGACGGTAAAGGACCCGAGTCTTGTTTCCAAAGGCACTATATCAATGGCTAAAAACAACAGTAGTCTATTTGAAATGTGAGAGATAAAATGACACTTGACACGATGAAATGGTACTTGGCAAGAGACGAGTTTCCTCGTTTCGTGTTTACCTTTGCACTTCTTTAATGAGTCTTCGTTGTTAGGACCTGGCAAATGAAGTCGTGTCACAAATGCTATTCAGAATTTTGGCTGTTCGTCCAAATCATATCGACAACCGATCGGATCAGAGAAAAAGGCACCCACATCACCACCCCCCTTAACTGTGTTAACAGGTCGTCTTTCAGGTCCAGTTTAGTCTGATGAATCCGGAGGCAGACTTTGCTGAGAAAGTGTGGAAAACAAATTTTTGGCCTCTTGTAAAAGTGAATATCGTAAATGTTTGGTATTTTTTTGAGGGGGGGTGTGGGGGTTGTCGTAAGTTTGTATTTTCCCTGGTTATTGCAGATCATTTTCTGACTTCCCCTGGTAGAGATCCCTGACTGAAGTTTTCAGATTTTCTCACTTTGAAGGTTTTCCACGCTGAGAAGGAACCCGAAATGGCTCACAAGAGGCGCAGATAAGACGCATAGACACATTATGTACACAAGTTGTTGCTGCAATACGATACCGGTTGTGTAAAACCTCCTGGGGAAGAAAAACTATTTGTTGTCCTTGAATACACAACAGAAGAAAAAAAAACTCATAATTTACACTGAGTGTCCAACTCTTGAATGGTCAGCCTCAATACACCAAGTAAATGTCAGGTTCTCACAGCTGCAAGATATGATTTATGTTACCAACAACTGGGGAACTCCATTTGATATGTCACTGCCTCAATAAACGTACTGTCGCATTTTGTCGTTTCGTAAATCATAGAAATCGCGTCATTGTGTATGAAGCTCCTCCTTGGAGTGCGGCACAGAGAAGCAAGAGAAGCTATAATCTTGGTGCCTTTAATCACAAGTATAACTTGGTATTATTGATATACACAGGGCTCACTTCATTCGTAAATTTGTGTCGAGGCACTTGTACAAATTGAACCGATGGAATCATGATGGATGACAACTTAGAAACATTCAATTATAGAAAGTGCACATGAAACACAAAGTGTTCGTCCACAATGATTTATTTTGTGTAAAAGTAGCAATGTTATGGGCAATAGGATAACTGGCTGTCACCAGTGATGTATGGCCAGTATGCTGTATAAGGCTCTGTTCTTCTTGTGCGTGACACACACGGGGTCATGTCAATACCACGCTGACCAGTTCCTAAGCCCTCTGTGCGATGTACGTGCCAAACTTGATACGTTTAGCAGCAAAACGACGCCAATAGTTAGAACGCTTGTGTGTCAGGACGAGCATTCTTCTCAAAGGACACTGTTTTTCCATTACAAAGGCGTCAAACATCTTTTCTTCTGTAAATTCCTGAGATAATTTCATGTTCATTTAGAGTATGTGACCAAAAACAAGGCAAACGAGGGGGGGGGAGAGGACGGTGGTTCTGAGACCGACTTGACAAAAATCAGTCACTGCATTGGCTCAGGCTTGGCGAGACCTTTGGTTTACCCCCCACACAATATACACACTTGTCACCCCCACCCCCCTCCCCGCGGTGCACAGCGATGATGGTAGCGAAATACCTCGGCTTTGGGTGCCAAATTTCCAGTTTCATCTATCATAGAAAAAGATTCATAATCTGAGTACATTGGGCTTCTCAGGCGTTGCGATGTTGGATGGAATCTGGTGTAACTGATTCTCTCTCCCCTTTGACGATTTGCATC
>JAAUYG010066546.1_pt1 | contig 12870 bp, 8 predicted proteins | sample 7278091 | NCBI WGS metagenome assembly JAAUYG01 (sample SAMN14350201, study PRJNA611818) | marine sediment metagenome | isolation source: surface marine sediment (0.6m) | place: French Polynesia: Moorea | collected 2018-08
CACATATACCAAAACGGGAAAATTACGACGGGCTACCCTGGCTGAGGTGTCCAACTGGGTGGTGAAAGCCTGGGAGGAGGTCCCCACAGAGGCCATTAAGAAGGCCTTTGTCAAAAGTGGCATATTCCAGGCTGAGCCATCTGACTCAAACTCTGATGGCGATGATGCAGAACCATCCACATCGGCAGCTGGGGGATCTACCACTACCCCTCATCCATTTGATGTATCATCCGACGAAGATTCGTTTAGTGGATTCAGTTCTGCTGCATCATCGGGCACCGACAATTGAACATTCCTCTGGCTCCACAATGAAATCTGACTTTTGTGCGCTTTGACACTTCCTGTTGCAATGGTGGATTTGTTATAATATCTGTACATTTTTCAAAATGTTTATAAAGTTCCTGTGTGAGTTATTGTTCTTTATTGTTGTCACTGATAACTGCAGGATAAACATTATCAACATTGCAAGGTAATCGAACTGAAGAGTACTTCAAAAATGGTCAAAACTTGCTCGAAAGGTGAGGTGATAAATACTAGGATTTCTATATTATGGCAATATGGCCGACAAACGCAGCAGACATTGTCCATGAATTTAGAATTTCAATATTGCCCCGCACTCAGAATTTACCCTCACCTAGGAAAAATTAGGCTGATTTTCCACTTGAAACCGCGGTGGTAAATTGAAAATTTACGGTAATAAACTAACTACATGCATAAGACAACTGCTAGCCATAGCAATGCTGGTCAGCAGAGTAGGACCTCATCTGATGCAAGTCGGTATTTATATCATCTTTGCCAGACAAACTATCACTATGAATCACATGTTTTACTTTGTTTTAGGACCACGTAGGATATAAGGCCATTTATTTTGGATCTAAAGCGCAGATTTTGGTGAATACGGAACCTTCATTCCAGGACCGCCTGCTGTATTTTAACAGATCCCATGGAGGGGGTAAAAATACAGGGATCCCTGTTACTGCTTGATATTGGAGAGTTGGCCACCTGTGATAAAGGTACGAGGCTCATGTTCGCCTCGATCATCCGACAGACGGCAGCACAGATGTTGTCCCTCACCCGGCCGTCCTTCTCAGAGTTCAGTATGCTGAAGAATTCCTTCAGAATATTCTCGAAATTTCTGTCACAAACAGTCAAGGCAAAACTTAACCACAAAGAGCAGCGTTAAAGTAAACCCTCAATTCTTTTAGCATTTCCTAACGTGTGTAGATTTGTAACAATTTTCCATGGCAATCATAATGATAATCTAAAGCAAATTGTTTTTAGTGGCATTACACTGTAGGCGAATATATTGAGAAACACGATGTATATGTTGCACACAAAACATTATAAAATACACATTCTTTATACTAAGTGAACATGGTTTACCAACATATCTTCACGTCAAGGTAAATTGTTCGTCACACCTGATTCAAATACCACCCACATATAAAAATCCTCAGGGTTGTATGTTCCATGTTATGGAATTACATATAAAAACTGAGTAGAAGGATATATTTTGTTGGTTCTTAGGGTTGTTTTTATCTTTTACTGTACAGTAGTCCCTCTATTTTACAACCCTCTATTTTAAAACCACCTTTGATTATAAGACCACTTGATTTGGTCCCAAAGGACAATTTTCGGTGTTAAATGACCTTTATTTTAAGACCACCTGCAACATAAGACCACATTTTCTTGGTCCCATGGGTGGTCTTAAAATAGAGGTACCACTGTATATTATTCCTCTTTTGTTTTTACTTTGTGGAATCACCCATGTCATCACACCATTGACTGGAAAAGGATACGCCTGAACCGCCTCGCCCCCATTGGCTGCAAGGACTCCCATGGCAAACACACTGTTGCTACGTACTTCGCTGTCTGCGGCTTTCAACATTACCATGAGGAAGGGATATAGAGTGGACACGAACGACGCACTTCCACTTCCCATGGCTTCTATTGTCTCTGCGATTGTTCCTGTTGCAAAGGATTGCTCGGACACTGGTCTTGAAGGTTTCTATAGATGGAAAAGACTGCTGGTGAATATTTGTTCAAATTTTAATAGAATAGTAATCCCTGTAATTTAAGACCACCCACACTGCAGGATTATCCTCTGATTAAAGAGCACCCACATTTTAAGATTATCCTCTAAATTAAAGACCACCCACACTTAAAGATTATGGTACCCTCTAATTTAAGACCACCCACATTTTAAGAATACCCTCTAATTTAAGACTACCCACCTTTTGAAATCGCATCTTGCTGTCTGAATGGGTGATCACACTGGTTAGGCACCCCACAAGTGGTAATTTCATGGTGAACTATTTTTTTGGTTCATGCCATAATAAATTAGGTAATAATGATCTGTGCAGATCCACAGGACTTACTAATCTCTTCAGCAGATCTGGAAGCATGACTTCGAAGTAAGGTTTGAAGGCGTCCCCTCCGACTGCCTTGGCCATGCTGGGTATGATATCTCCCGCACTCTCCATCAGCACGCTGTCATACTCCGCGTTGTCTGTACCCTCCGCATCCTCATCCCCTTCCTCCGCTTCATCCTGACACGCGACCTGGACATAAAACATAAGAAAAATTGTTTTGCCAATTACCTGCTACAGTGGTCCCTGTGATTTAAGACCCCTCCATTTAACAATTCCTCCATTTTAAGACCAGCTGTAAGTAACACCATTCTTATATTTTCAATGTAAATATCCTTCCATTTTAAGACCACCTCCAATTTAAGACCATATTTGTGTGGCTGAAGGGGTGGTCTTAAAATGCAGGGACCACTGTACTTACCTCAACCAATTATCCTTCAGAAAGTGCACTCAACTACAATTCTACCCAGATTAGAACAAATCTGAGGCTAAACGTTGGTATAAACCATATCGGGTATTTTGAATCATGGTCTGAACTTGGGGGGGTGGGGGTAAAGTTTAAATTGGTAACGAAGGTTCAATCTTTAAATCTTCATAACTCATCGCAGCTTAATTACAGGACGGCTGGGAATTATGGGTAACTATGTCAGTCCCTTGGCTTTAGCTGTAAAAGCTCCGAATTTTTACATTAAAAGTAATGGTTGCAATGAATTTGTATACATCAATGTTTGTCAAATTCAACCACAGAAGACCTTTGGTCATGGAAAACTTAATCATTTTAACTGGGGTGTAGTAGTTATAGTAGATATGGTAGTCAACACAGACCACCAATGTCTACAAATTGTTTGTTTCCATCCCCCTAAGTACCTTATGTATATGTATTATGTATATATTAGACAGTATGAAAGGCTAAATGTTTAATAAATGCTCATATTTAACCATGTGTAGAACACTTTTAACACTTTTTTAGTGTAAGCTCGCAAAATAAACTACGTTTCCATTGCCTAGGAGTAGCTGCGATTTGGGGAATATTTTTTCCGGGATTTTTTATTTTTTAATCCGTGGTTGTTCCAGAGTAGCCGTCATAAAACTCATTTTCCAGGAGAAGAGATGACAGATATGGGCTACATACAGTATACATATTTTTTTTTTGACGAATTCACAACAACTGGTTAACATTTTGTCAATTAAGGAGCGCATCATGATTAAACTAATTATCTGATCAGTCCTATTGAAGTTTTGAATTTAAATTGTGCGCACATAACAAACAAGCTAACAAACCAACAAGAAAATTCCAGATCACCTTAAAGTCACTCCCCTTCTATAAATAGTAGATCTTAATTAAGGGGTGCATGAGAGCAGCCTCCCCGTGGGGTACCCTGGGTATCAGGTCTTGTCAGACATTTTGTTCAGACTTGGCCTCATAGCGAATGCTCTCGCACGGTGCAGTTCTTAGGCAGTGCAGTTCTCAGACTGTAGAACCATAACATTCTTTTCTAGTGGACTCACCTGTTTTGGCACTGTATGACCCTTGTGGTGTTGATGTGCCGTTAAACTTTGATATAATCAATCAATTGTTCTGAATTAACATATATACATAATTATTATATCATCAATGGTGCAAAGGAAATGCAAATGCATCTATTCCAGAACACATCACGTGTGCTCCAAATGTAATTGCATTCCTGCGGTCCTGGTAGTCTTTACCTTTTGCTGAAGCACATCTCGTACTGTGGTCAGAATCTTCTCCGGCATTCCCGTACACTGCGTGATAGGATGACCGATCTTTCCCAGCATCTCATTGATGATGTCCAAGGTTGCTATGGCAACCTGTACCTCGCTATCCTCCTGTATGACGGTCAGGAACTTGGGTACGCTGGCCGTGATCATGTTGTACATGGCTGAAACGGAAAGAAATCGTGACGATATTAAAATGACAAAGAGGTATTAGGAGGAATCCACATGCACTAGTCCCTGTATTTTAAGACCACCCATGGGACCAAGAAAATGTGGTTTTATATTGCATGTGGTCTTAAAATAAAGGTCATTTTAACACAGAAAATTGCCGTTTGGGACCAAATCAAGTGGTCTTATAATCAAGGGTGGTCTTAAGATAGAGGGTTGTAAAAAGAGGGACTAGTTTAATACTAAAAGCATACTTTTGAAATATTTCTCACTTCTACTGTCGGGAAAAAAAGTAATATCAACGAAGACTACTGAGAAATATCACTTGTCAGAAAGAGTAGCAATTTTTAACTGGAGGTTAGTTCAAGCAAAGGTCTTTCTAAGAATAAAAGGACATTTAGCAGGTACTTTTAACTTGCCAGCAATATTCATGTCACCAATTAATACTATTAGAATGCACCTACACTATGTTTACGAATTAAAACTGTTCCAAGAACTACCGGGCTTGTACAGAAAGCAATCTCAGATTCAAAACTACTACATGTACACCTATTTCCAAATCATACATTAATTTCACTGGGAGAAGCAGCATAGTGTTCGACAGTGAAATGAGAAATAAATGTCGATGAAGGCCAGATGTAAACATGCAACCAATAGTCGTCAAATGTGCTGACATTTTAACTTGTACAATAATATGTGTACTATTAAGTGACTGCACAGACCTTGTTGGGTCTCTAGCGTGCTATTTTCCTGGACCCGCTGTCCCATAGCTATGCAGAAGTTGCCGACAGCTGTGATTGCACTGGTACGAACATTACTGGCCGGGTATTCCAGCAGGTCAGACAGCTCTTTATAACATTCCCTCACGTAGGGCACAAACGCAGCTCTGAAACCAATTGCAACTGTACATCATCTAGGCAGAATGTCAACACTTGTCACACACCTGCCTTCAGTAATGGAATCTTTAAATTGAGACAACCCACAGTGGTCTCATTCCACAGAAAATGCCGCAGACAGCTGTAACTTTTTAGTTTAATATAATAAAGTCCTTTTGCGATGTTCAAAATTAGAACTGGACTGTCCTTTGCCTGTGGCAAGTTAATTCTTCGTGGGATTGAGTCTGTACTATGGAATCCTACCTTAAGTTCACCTCAGAGATAAGAAAACGGCAGAATTATGAGAATCTGAGAATTATTATCACCTTGGCCTTGAGCGTGACTGGTCTCTATTTCGAGCCTCCACTAGACTACCTACTGAACACACAATGAAGAGATAGCCGACATGATTGAACTAACTTTTATACTATGCCTGACAAACATGGACTCTTTTACGAGACTTGTTTCCTATTACACAGTAACCAAGAGATCCATCAGACAATATAAGAATCCATAACTTGATTGAGTCTAATCTGCAACTTGGCACTTCGTCTAAAAGTAAGTATCTGTAATCAATGTTGGACTTCTATCACGTTTCTCTCCCTTACCCAGTGTTGAGGGCCAGCTCTCCCAGGGCTGAACAGGCATCCTCCTTCTCGTCCAGATACGCATTCTCAACACTAAACCTGTGCTCAAAAAAAGATATGGAATGGATATGATAGGCATTTCATTGTGGTAGATGTTATAATTTCCTTAAGAAAAGACTCACCCCATATGTTCTACTACTCCATGGCGAAAATAATGATGGACAACCTTTACCAGCCATCAATAAACAAGTTTGCATAACTCTATGAAAACTACATTGGAGTATCCTAGTCCTAGATGAACCGAAAACCTATAAATGAAATGGATTAGCTCACGTACCTCTATGCCAAAGTTAATTGTCAGAACGAATTTAAGGAGAAATTCATACCAGGATAGTGAACAATATAGTCACACAGTATGCACCATGATTTGAGGATTACAGGTGACAAACATACCCTTCAACCCCTTCGTTGTCACCTTCCTCATCCTCCGTGTCATCTTTGTCATCGTCTCCAAACACCTGGAACATCTGGATCTCCTCCTCAGCCATGTGTGCCTGGAAAACAGGACAGAGATCTGGATACCACAGAAATTTGAATACAGAGAGAGCTACACACAGCAAAGATCTGGATGAACAAAGATTTGGATACAGTAAAGATCTGGATGCAGCAGATATCAGGATACATCAGAAATCTGGATACTGCAGAAATCTGAACACAGCATAGATCTGGATACACTAAACATCCAGATACAGCAGAAATCAGGATACGGAAAACATCAGGATACAGCAAACATATGGATAGAGCAAAGATTTGGATACCATTGACATCTGTATACAGATGTTGCAATAAGTGGTCTTAAGTCTAGAGTGGCTTTCTTTCCAGAGGGGTCTTAAGGCTGGGTTTCACTGTATTAAGAACTGCGACAGGATTTGTGTTCTCTCCCCAAGGGTATCTTAAGTTCCCAAATCGTAAACTTAGCGGATTTTTACTCCAAACCTGTAATTTAGAGATTCTAGCCCCATAATGCAATCAGTCACTTCAGCCCTGTTTGGGTTTTTAGCATATATTTTAGGCCTGCAGTGCATGTTCTGGCTTTGAAAGCCGAACTCACCGTGATGCCTTCGTTAGACTTGACGGATTTCAGCATCTGTTGTACAATCCCGTCCAGCTGTGGTCCGAGCTCAGCCTTGAGCAGCGTAGACAAAGCTGCCAGGAGGCCGTATCTGAATGCAACAGATACAATGCAATATATATACAATGCAATTTATATAGTGCTCCCCCTATTTTACACACTTTATTAGAAGACCACCTTGCCTGCAAGACCACTTAAATTGGTTCCAAAGTGTGGCTTTTGTGTAATTCTGACGTATATTTTGAAACCATAATGTAATTTATGAAACCCCTATGGTGGTCACAAAATGAATCTTGCTTCTATACAGCCCCTCCAGAATTGTGCGCTTCGAAAACGGAAATTCCGCGCTCAGACAATGCAAATTTTGCACTCAAAAACTGCAATTTATGGTGCTCTAAACAGACCGCCAAAATTCTGTGCTCAGAAAATGGAAATTCTGCGTACAAGAAATTGCACGATTTTCCATGCTCAAATCGGTAAATTCTGTGCAATTCCACGCTGAAGCGCTCAAGTCGAAATTCCATGCTAAATTCCGCGAATGCGGAATCCTGGATGCACTGTTTATAACATCATTCACCTGGGATGAATTGTTGAAAATGGTTAAGTCCAAGTTTTGACTTAAGTCAGTAATCCGAGCAATGTGATTGGCTGAGAAACTTACTAAAGTCAAAACTTAAGACTTACGTACTTTCGAGAACTGCTCTCATGGTGTAGGTAAAAATATTTCGGACAGTTTTACGTACCAGCTTGGAAAATTTATACCGTTTGTACCATTTAAAGGCAATGATTTGTAGCTCTGAATTCCACTTTCATGACTTCTTTTCCAACTTTAATACCTTAACAGCTTAAAAGTTTGGTCAGTGTTCCAAATTTAAATTTTGTAATGATAATTGCAATTGCAAAGCTCAAGAATGCTTACATGGATCTGCGTAAATCCGGATCAGTAGCATTGGCTAGCAAGGCCAGAGCCATCTGTAAACATTCTCCAGCCAATGGCTGGAAGTGTGCTTCCAGGTTCCGGGCCAGAACACCAAGGGTATCTGCGGGGGATAAATTATACCGTACTTAATCAATTTTCTTTCAGCCAAAAGTCTGTAAATGTTTTCAGTTTCAATGCCAAGTATATCCAAGCTCCCATACTAAATGTCAAAACAGACAACAATTTCAAGCTGCTTTTTTCTTTCAAAGTATTATCATATTCTTCTCTTGAGAAACACTAGCAAAGCTATGATACTTTCTGCCCGCACAACCAAGTTAACATACTGTAAAGAACAACTTGTACATTATGCAGTACAGCAATGCTGGTATCAAAGAGAATCTCAGTATATCCACAAACTGCCAACGTAGAGGAATCCTGCTTTAAGACCTCTAAAATAAGACCACCCCAGAAATAAGACTATTTATTAGACGCCAGAAGAGCCATCCTATTTTGGTTTCAGAATTAAGACCACCTTATGAATTAAGACTTAAAGTTCGCCTACACCGTGGGAGAGTGGTGTTAATTCCAATGTACCGCTGTACTACCAGTATGTTCATCATTACTAACTGCATATTAACCCATATGGTATTAACCCAGCAGAACTGCACACCACAAACTCTTTGGCGTGGATTACCACGCACATGCTGTGCATGTGTACATACCAAGTGCCTGAACTTGGACTTTGAAGGGACCCTCCTCCTCTGTGGGGACTAGATAGCCCTTCAGCTGGTCAATGATTTGTTGGAAGTATGGAACCAACTCCAGCTTGGCTGCATTGGCTGAAAATGTTTCAATAAACGGTGTCATAAAATTTCGCCTATAATAGAGCATAAAATACGGTAAAACACCTGCTAATGGTCACACCTGAACAGCAGTCAGTGCCTTCAAAATGGCCAAACAATAAAGTCGCTGCCAACTCCTGTTTTGATTCTTATGTCTCTATTAACCAGATTTATATGTACTGTCAGCTTATTTAGTCTCAAAGACTGAAACACTTCACAAAACTGTTGTACCTTTGAAATCAAAACCAGGCGTTAGTGACAGCACTGACATCTTGTATGTACAAGTAGGCAAGCAAAATCGCTGGTTAGCCAGTTGTGTCCGTGTCAGGTGGGATGGGGTGGGGGTGGGGGGTAGTTACAGTTATTCACCAAATGGAAATTCAAAGTGCTACATGACAACTATTGGATCATCAGGGTTCCCTTAAGCAATTATTTGGCCAGTTCTGCATGCATAATCTTTAGGTTCCTTTTCGCACATTAAAGTGAATTTGGCCTAACAAGTTATTCCTGGGAAACTATGTGAGCAATCTCATGCTTAAAACACATTTCGCAGTGTCATATTTTCACTGCATGTCACTGCCATTAATACGATTACGCACCCTTTAACGTACAGTACAATGCCCCAATTTAACACTTTACATCTAAGACTTCTTTCTGTTTTAAGACCATTAACCAGAGGCCACTCTTTACATACTCTTATGACCAAAAGCAACTCTATTTTAAGACCACCTGCAGTCTAGGAGAACATGTTAAAGGCTGAAAGAGTGATCTCCATGCTGCAACCACTGTATCAGGGTATATTTAGTCCCTGCAGGCCTTACCTGTGGCCCCTATGGCACTGACAGCAAGCTCCCTGGCTCGGAAAGAATGAGAGCCTTCCAAGGTTCCCAGCAAATACTGCATTAACTGAGGGAGGTACGGCAGAATGTCTCGACCTGCAACAAATTTGAATTCTTATGCATGCATATGCTTTCATGCTTGTAAGCACTGGTACTGCAAGTACATGTACTGGTAATACTAATTTCCCGATAGGTAAGCATGATCGTCAGAAGCTCGCTGGCGAACTTACTGATGTACTGGTTTCTTATGAATGCATATACTTTCATGCTTGTAAGCACTGGTACTGCAAGTACATGTACATGTACCGGTAATGCTAATTTCCCCAACAGGTAAACATGATCGTCAGAAGCTCGCTGGCGAACTTACTGATGTACTGGTACTAATTAAAACCTGAAATTGTGCCAAGTATATAAAGTGCCATTCAGGACAAAACAGCCAGATGTACATTCCCACAGTGAAACTGCAATGCTAAGTTTACTTCTTCTATTTTATTTCTAGTTTTTATACGGACATCAATAAATGCCATAGAGACACTTTTCTTGTTGGCATTCATTCATTTATAGAAGCTTGCAAAACGTAACCAGCATATTAGCGTTCACCTCGTTCATCTATGGCGATACAGGTGTATTAAAAAGTGACCTAAGTAAAGTAACCCTTCATTTATAGCCTGTTAAAATTTTATTGTTCTATTCATATGTTTAATACCATTTTGTGTCATCTGTCAGACATTTGTTTTACAAAATTGCACATACAGTGGTCCTTCTCTTAGTGGCCACTCTCAACAGGGGCCACCCTCTATAATGCGGCCACAAATTTTTGGCACTGCTACATTGAATGCACTTCTCCCTCTCACCAAAGGCCACCTTTCTAATGTGGCCACAATTTCTTGGCGAACAGGGTGGCCTTATTAGAGGGGGACCACTGTAGCTGCAAAGTGGCTGCTCACCCAAATTTTCACAGAACATCTCCACTGCATAGAAAGCCTTGGTGACGCCTCGTGGGTCTTTGTCCACATCTTCGGCCGCCTTGCCCAGACAGGTAAACAGGATTGGCAGCAGCTCGCTGGAGAACTTGCTGATGTCTGGCTGCAAAATAGTTACACAAAGCCACAATGAAATCAGGCAAACAACATTTATCTTCATGATTTAATGACACTCCCCCCATTCGAATACATTTTATAGGAAAATTAATGCTAACCTGTGTGTAACTTTTCTTAAATCTGCAGACAATTTTATAAGTAAAGTTTTTAGATCTGACAGAGATAAATCCCAAAAGTCTGATAATGTTTTTGTTTTTTTTTAAAGTAGCCAATCATCTTACAGCGGCAGTAACATGAAAAGAAAGTTATTTAGTATCAAATAAGATTCAGCTTGAATTTCCATACACAATACACAATATATACACAGGTGGCAGCATACATATACAGTGGTCCCTGCGATTTAAGACCACCCATTCAGCCAGAAAAATATGGTCTTAAATTGAAGGTGGTCTTAAAATAGAAGAATGTTTATACTGAAAAAATACGAGTGGTGTCACTGATATCCGGTCTTAAAATGCACGGAATTGTTAAATAGGGGGGTCTTAAATCACAGGGACCAATGTATTTCTATTAGGTATTGTTCTGATTTTCTGCTGCATTTTGCACCTTTATCTACCATTAACTGTGATCTTAGTCTTAAGTATATTTAATTACATCCCTAAGGTATCTCCATGCAGAAAGATACATTATTACACTATGATCATGATGATGTATCAATTATATTCTCATCAGCAATATACAATCATTACGGTATTTACCTGTAGGTACTCGGAGAACTGCCCTAGGGCAAATAGCGCAGCGTTCCGCACAATCGGACTTTGGTCCTGTAAACCATTGTAAACCTGTTGGAGTACGCCCTGAAGCAACCTAAAATGCAAAATACGACTATTTCTTTAGCAATTTTTCTTGAAGAAAGTTGTGTTTCTACTGGGATACCAATGATCGGTAGAAGCTTCCTCAATGGTTGTTTGTCTATACAGTATTAACTATAGGTCTGTGGATGGATTGGAAAAATGATTTGATAATCTGCATAAATATTGGTTATATCCATTTGCACAAAGAGAGGATTTTTAACGTAAAAACTATACACAGGAACACACTATACAGTCTGTAAAGGATAAGCTGTGAAATGGGGAGCAGCATGTCCAGTGGGTCCCTCAAACGACAATCTCTAGAGAGGACGCTCTCTCTAGAGAGGATCTAGAGGACACCATCTCTAGAAGATACGAGGATGGCAGCAGGTACACATATTACTGTAAATGCACCCGATACTCCTTGCAACATGCACCAAAGGACACTTATTTCATGTGGACAGAATTATTAGAAAGAGACCGTCCCTGTTAAAAGGGCACCCACATACTTTGTTCCCTTGACCTCCTGAATAGATCAAATGAACCGGATGTTATGTCAGATCTCTATCATATAATCACCCCAATTTTATGGTCTTTTGATTTGGTTCTGTCCAAAATTGAACCCAAACCTTCCATACTCTGAGTAAAAGCCGTAACGGGAAGCCTTTAGGCTAATTTAATAAGACAACCTTAAAATTATGGGCATCCTTTGGTAGTGTTGTAACTATACTATGATCCAGAAATCTGGGATTGTAGATCGTTGTACTTGCTTGGTCATGATGTATTCTGAGCATCCTTCTGCAGACACGGCCATTGCTAGATAGGCAGCTCGACGTATGTTGGGGTCTGGACTCTGTATAGCCCTCTCAACTCTGGCCATCTACAAAGTTAGCATATTATTAGGGCTGAGTTCTCGAAAATACTAGTCTTAGGTTTGACACCAGTCAACAAGCTGAGCTAGGCTCAAAAACTAGACTTTTGACTTAGAGTATTTTCAAGACATCCAGCCCAGGTAACAATGACAGCTTACATGACCATTATTTCTCTCTGGTTTGTGCATACATTTAAGGCTAGAGTACCACTACCCGATGTTCTATGCGTCAACCTAATTAAACCCTGCCCATGCTTGCATGGTGGGGTTTCTTACTTTGTATTTGTGTGTGTCTGTTCGTGTGCAAGATAACTCGAAAAATATTGAAATGATCAACTTCATTTTTGGTGGAGGGCTTCCCTCTGACCCAGGGAGGAAACCATTCAATTTTGAAAAAAAAAATCGCCCCGGGGTAAAGGTGTGTGGGTTGGGGTCGAAATTTGGCCATAATGTTACGAGATAGGAAATTTTTTTTCAAGTAGCTAGGACTCCTAAATGGTGAGAGAGACATCAAATTACTATTAGACACTATATGGGGAGTCCAGCTGCGCCATTGGGGCTGACCTTGAGTGACCTTGAAAGGTCAAAGTCAAGGTCACTCAGATTTTTAAGGCTTATAACTTGTAAAGGAGCCATGTTA
>JAAUYG010236104.1_pt1 | contig 12869 bp, 5 predicted proteins | sample 7278091 | NCBI WGS metagenome assembly JAAUYG01 (sample SAMN14350201, study PRJNA611818) | marine sediment metagenome | isolation source: surface marine sediment (0.6m) | place: French Polynesia: Moorea | collected 2018-08
TATTATTATTATTATTATTATTATTATTATTATTATTATTATTATTATTATTATTACTATTATTATTATTATTATTATTTCTAGTTTAAGACATCCATGGGTTAGTTGATACACCTAAAAACGTCAAGGAAACACATTAACGTGATAAACGTGGATGATCAGACGACGTAACTAACGTTACATGTTGGGGCATAAGTCTCCAATCAAAACGCCTCGTGCTGGTGATGGTGCCATTATTTACCGCCAGGGCGTCGCCCCAGGAGAGCCATAATCATTTATAGGACAACACTTTCTCAGTATGACGTAAAGGGATATAACAAGAAGGTCATAACTATACTGACGGAGATGACAGTTTGGGGCCCTACCATTTAGTATGACAGCAGGGGTTCTATGACGACATTGGTGGGTGAACAGGAAGTAACAAGGAAAAGGTAAATTAATATAAAAGAAGTAACGATCAAGGGAAAAAGCGGCAATGAAGGAAGTTACATGGGGCGAAGGAACGTAAAGCAAATTACAGACTACTAGTATTTCAAAAAACAGAATATTAGTAATTATGTTAATGTGAATGTGGCATAAACAGTGTATGAAGAAAGATGAAGTGACTTTCTGACTAGTCGTTGCCATATACATGTATCCGCATTAGCATAGGAGAGGCTGTGGTTGGCGACCATGAAACAGTTTATGATGAAAAGATGAACAGGGACCACATTTACTGATTGCATACATGTACAGAGTCGATATATAATATGGAATATTTTGATTTTTTGTTTTTTAAACTTTGGTATCAGAGCTCTGCGATATTTTATTTCAATATGGAACACCTGAGCTCAGCACATCCCATAAATCAGCAGCCTAGCTATGATAGATATGCAGAAATAACACAGTTAACCATACCACCACCAAATAAAAATTCAAATATTCCATATTAAAAATCGCCTCTTTATGTGCTGTTCTTTTTGCAAGAGGATCTGCATTTGTGCCATGATAGCATGCAGTACCACTACCTATTAATACTCACTAAACAGGAGGATGGCTACGTAAGTAATATAGTTAAAGTTAAATGGTTAATACCTAAAAAAATCTGTACGACATATTACATAGCTGTTTGATCTGCCTTTTGCCATATGAAACCCCGACACAATGTTTTTGGTCACGCAGTGGTTGGCGCAATGGTTGGCGCAACACTCAATACATGTATTTCATTCTTCAGGTATTTCGTGGTAATGTTAATACCCCAGGCGCGTTTCCTTTCTCTAGTTATTTCCGTTCCTCATTTCCATTACATTTTTCCTGTTACTTTTTTCCTGTTAGTATAATTCCCTCAGTCGTGACATACGTGTATGCCATTTTTAGACGTTCAGGCAATCTGGCATAAGCTCCCAGACGCAGCATCCGGAGTGTATTGGGGCTACAGGGATACAGCGTAGAAGTCTGGGCCAGATTAAAAATGTTTGGATATATAGGAAAATCAACGCCTTACTAAATGCCGCATAAACATCGTGGATATTGCTTTCTGAACTATTACAGTGAGTAATGCACTCAATGTTCACTGCACAGGAACCGAATCCAACTTCAGATACAGATGGAGAACGACTGCAGAAATGGGACAGTTTATGGAAGCTATATGTATACCCAACATATAAACCCTGGTTTCGTTAGACAGATTTGTGATCCTGCTGCTTTGAGAATATCCCCTAGACGATATAAAGGCTATATAAGCAACGGAAGTAATTTATTCCCTGTTGTGTATTTTTATCATTTCTCCCTCGGTTTTTAAGGTTTACTGTTACCTTTTTCTCAGTAATCAAGTCCATGTGGCTTTTTTTCAATCTTTTTTCTGTGTTGTTTTATTTCCTAATAAAATCGTCCTTTCTGTCACGTTGATTACTACTGATGCTGTCTCTCCACGCAGCGGTAAAAACGACCCTCGAAGAGACCAGGATGCCGACTTGTCACAATAAAAGGGTTAAGATTTGCTGGCTGTAGCCCCAGTTACTGTCACACTGGAGCCTGTGGGGATTTGGGGTGACACCAGTAGCCTGCTAGTTTAATCCATGTAGACAGGGGATGCATGGCGGAGCACTCCACTGATTGTAGACCTGCCACTGGTTCCCTGACCACCTCGGACAGACAGGGTGGCAGATAGACAGCATATAAACACAGGGACTCAGCAACAGCATCTGGTAATTGGATTAGTCTGATCTGGGACACTGGAGCGAATTATTCCAATCCATAATCCATGTCCCACAAATTTACATGTACTCTTCCTGTCACGCCTCTGTGCACTTTTTCCACAGAGCACGGTTAGCTGGGGTTTTACAAGCCCACAACCCAGCTCACGTATTGGACTTGGTATGGACGACCAGTGACTTTTTTCTCGTTAAATGTTAGGCGTTGTGGTACAAGCAGAAACTTAGGTAAGGAAACTAGTACAATAACAAAAAAATCAATAAAAAAACAGAAAAGACAAAATAATAAACGAAACGTGGCGAACTTCAAGGAAGTACATGATTGTATTACAGTGTTATTAAATTTTGTGGTGTTGTCATTCATATTCTCCGTACAATATTAGATGCATCTGGCCAATTTACATGTAGATATTCGTATGTGATCTAAGCGTAGGTGGCTTAGCTGTAACAAGCTCAATGTGAGTATTTGATGACCTGCTACCTACCGTGGCTTTAAAAAGGTGACCTGGTGTTTAATACACGTTATCTAGGTCCTATTTAAAGTGACCTACCTTCTTAAAATTTGTGAGCTAATGATCTTATTTAATTTAAAAAGTGACCTGGCCACAAGAACGGGTGCTATCTGGAACACTACATGTAAATAGGCCATATGGGTCTCAGTAGGCCCAGAAAACCACGGGGCAGTATTTAAATTATATGAATGTTGAGTTAAACTTACCATTTATTTCAAACTAAAATGCCTTATATTACGGTAGCCATAGATATCTATGAAAATATATACAGGTCCAAATTTTGTTTGTCAAACCACAAGTCTAATCAGCGTGCCAGGCACGTGGCCCAGATAAATGATATATTTAAGACGAGTCGGCAGGTAATCTATTAAAGCAACGCTGAGAGGGAAAAGCAAATTGCTTTCCGCCCTTAAACGTTATTGGTAATCACTAGAAATCACTCCGCGTGAGAACTACTTTCGTTCTGCCGGCTGTTCCGTTGGCGTTCCATTACTAGGCTGTCAGATTGGCCGGGGGTTCTGTCAGGTCGGGCTGGGATGGCAGGAGACATCGTCACAGGGGCCGAGTTACAGCCACAATAATTAATCACACAGTCTGTATGTGCTACTACAGCGTTCAGCACCTCTTCAAATCTGTCTGCGGATATGCACGTGACCTTCCCAGAATACACCACGAGCTAGGCGTTTTTTTTATATTGTTTGGAATAGTTCTTTCTTTGCTACTGAATATTGAAGTACTATATGGCCCTCTTAAGGCAGGTTGTTGTGTAACAAGTCGACAGAAATGCTTAGCCGGCCACAGTCAATACACACTCCTTGATCAACAGCTTAAATATTTTTTTTTTATTTTTGTGCAAAAATCTCTGGGTGAAAATACCAGTTCCCCAGAACATGCAGAGTGATATGATTTAGAAAAGTCCACGAAACCTCGTCTATTCTTTCCCAGTGTGTCCTTGAGACCTCTCCGCTGTGCCACCAAGTCAGATTTATATCCCCCTTTTCCTGCGTGGCTGAGTAGTTTTCTCACCGTCGCTGTCGTGGACAAATGCTAAGACCCTCTATTATCACTCAGGGCGTCCCCGGGAAGGCATTTCCATGCCTTGGTGACATTTCTGTTGAGCGATAATACCAGGTAATGACCGTCTGGTCCGTGCCAGGTTCCCGACAGTGACCCGCGATTTTCCTACTGCGGGACGAAGTGTCTGGACTGACAGTCCGCAATGGGCGATAATGAGGGGGTTCTGTCGGCAGAAGCAGACAAGTCGGGGGCAGACAGCTAATCGTCACACTGTCTGTGGTCACAGGGACACAACGTGTGGGGAATGAAGATAAATTGGTTTAATTGCCCTCAATAGTAACTAGACCACCAGTGTGGCGGGAGTGAGTCGTGCTTTACGTCAGCGTTCGACGTACGACGATCATACAGCTGACAGAAACTTTCTCACTGGGCCATTTTAATGTCAGTTCATTTCATGCAGTCGGGCACTGCACGGAGTGTCTAATTATATAGCTATACTGATCCAAAGCACTGTTGCTGGGCTAATCCAGGTCACTGTGGCTGATCTGATCCAGGCAAGTGTTGATGATCTGATCCAGGTCAGAGTGGCTGTGGCTGAACTGACCTAGGTCACAGTGGCTGATCTGATCCAGGTCAGTGTGACTAACCCGATCCAGGTCCATATGTCTGAACTGACCCAAGTCAATGTGGCTGAACTGATCCAGGTCAGAGTGGCTGAACTGATCCAGGTCAGTTTGCTGAATTGATCCAGGTCAGTGTGGCCGAACGCATCCAGATCAAACTGGGCCAGATCAGTGTGGTTTGATCTAGGATTGTGTCGCACCATCTGCTATATATATATATATATATTGTACGACGTTATTACTAGTGCACTGTATATATTTTACCGTAATATTATTTATTTCCCCCCAAATGACATGCGTTGTACAGCAGATTGACTGACTGACCCTCCTGCAGAGATTCCCTGGATGCTGTAATGGATTTGGGTTGGATGGGTGGTATCACATCTGATGTCACCATGTTTACTTTTTTTATTAAACCGTAGGGTAATATTAATATTTTAGCAAAGAAAAACGCAGACAGATGTCATGAAATTAGAACCTGCGTGTCATCTGTGTTAAGACAATCGGATCTATCCGACGCGGTCGATCTTCTGTGGAGGCTATAACTGTAAGGTGCTTCATATTCTGCCCTTGCTGGCAAAATCCGTTCTCGTCAAAATCATAAATTTCTTAACAATAAACCACAACTGGGTTGGGAAAAATAGGGCCTTAGCGGAAGAGGAGAGCTCATAATAATGGAGGGGTATTTGACATGAAATGAGGAAATGACATGTAAGGGGGGGGGGGGTGAATAACAGAGAATTGTCTGAGGTTCAGGGTCTTAGAGATAGACAAACTGAGGTAGTATTATGTGGGAACATTTGTGACAGGAAATGGCTGAACTGAGCCCTAGCATTAAATAGATTCGTAAGTTTATTTAAAATAACATATGCAATTGATGTTGGTATTAATTCCCAGTTAACATGAACTTGAAATCAACCGCAATAAGCACCTTTGCGGTATCAGTTTAACCGAGAGTGTTGAAAAAAACAACCGAAGAACCAGATAAAAGGTAAAGTTACATTATATTGATAACGGGTCGATGTATTAAACCAGGACGACACAATAGTGAAGAAAAAAAAAGAAAGAAAATATTCGGTGCATGGAGTAACAGGTGAAGGAAACATGGAATAAATTACATACAGGATGTGGAGAAGGAAAAGAAAAGACGAAGGGAATTCCAGGAAGGCAATGATCGGAGAAAGAAAGACTGCATAATAAGGAATGACGAATGACTACAAAAAACCCCCACACCCTCACCCCATCGCAAACGAACGACTCGTATTTGCAAACTAAGGGAAAGAAACGGTCGCATAACATGTTCCCCAAAATCTCAACCAGCGGTAGTAATTAAGATGAGGAAAACTCGCCGGTGTTGTAAAGAACGGCAAAGCAGTTCGTCTCATGGCTCACGGAAAACAACAAGACTGGGACGTGTAGTTATTGTTGGGGCCGCACAGGATCCGGGCTTTTATACCGGAAACGAGGACAAAGGAGACGAGTATTGTCAATGCCGGTCTTTTACCATGTTTTCTCTTCGTGCTAGGAACCCGCAATGAGGAAAGCATCCTCCTTCTTCATTCCGAAAAAAAGAAGAAGCGGAGATTTTTTGTTGTTGCTGAAGCCCCGTTTTGCCTCAATAAACCGACATATTGGTGGGTTATTGTGTTTACTGTGCTGTTGAAAGATATCATTTAGTACCCTGAGTCGGCTGAGGTAGAACCGCGCTTCAAGTTATGTTTATACCTCCTGGAATCGTCCCTGCCTGGTCATTGTAGGTTTTGATCCATATACTGTGCACTCGGACTGTAACCATGTTTGTGGCAACAGCCCAATAATAGTCAATTTTGACTTGGTACAAAGCCTGGTCCTTTTTATTTCATGGGATAGATTTAGTAGATACGTTGTTACTTCTTTACAGGGATCTGAATGAAGAGAAATATCGATAAAAGTTTGTCTTTTTACCATGTTTACAGCGGTTAGCGTATATATGCACAGGGACTTTGAAAAACAGGTACGATATGCGAAATGGCACAAATTTATGCACCTCGGTACAGTACAATAATTTGCATGTGGAATTCACGCAAACTCTAATAATACATGATTTTCCGCCGTGTTAGTGAGCCGACATTCGATTAGCTTTGTCGTAGCTCAACTTAATTCGCGGTCTTCTTTTTTTTCCCTGCGTTTTTGATATCCCCAATATATGGAAGTGGATAATAGTAGGGTAATATGTCTGGCCCGCGACTATATACCGTGTTTGAGGACATCATACAAAAGCTGGCCGGAGGCAGGATGGGAGACGGTGTATGCTTGTTCCTTTCCTATACAGAATGAGTGTTGTGCAGCCCGAGGGCAGCCTGTAAGGCATAGAGGTCCGAGACAACGGACGTCTCACGCTGATGCTCACCATACCTCTTATAATAAGTTCCCGTACATATTCCGATTTCCCATAAACACCACAAACGTCGTCCTCCGCCCCAGTGGTTCTTGCTTGATGTGATCATTAATTAATATGCACCTTTGTGTGTTGAAAATCTCAGCAAATTAAATAATCATGGGATAAGATAAAAGGTAATCTTATATGCTCTTTAACTCTACGCCAAGGAGGAATACAGCAATGAAATTGATCAATCCAGTACAAATAATATTTTAATAAATAAATAACTTAAATAAACACATGTAACGTTAACCTACAAAAGTTAAGATATATTTATATCCTCGATTTTGGCGCCGCTGCGTTATTAGTGTTGTGCGAACATTTTGTATATCACAGTCTTACGCGGAATTGCAATACAGATTAATACAGATGGGCCAAATCAAAGATGTGAGAACACGAAGCGTTTCTTGTTGCTGTACAGTAAAGAAATACAGCCATACATAAAGTAATACATTCGTACGTTAGTAAGTTCTGAATGTCAGTCATATTCCACAACCAGACTCAGGGCACTAGCTGACCCACCGCATTCCCCAATCTGGAGAACTAGCCGACACAGGTGCAATGAGGCATATTCCACAATGTGAGGAACCAGGAGTGTACAACTGGAAATCTGTAGGAATTACTCAGTCACAATGTCGGACATGTATTCACCGTCGGACATCTCCCCCCAGTACAGCATGCAGCCTCTGTTGTGTCGCCTAAAAGCCTCCCACGATGGGAGAAAGCAGGGTAATTGCTTTACCTTACAAGGGCAGCTCTAATTTCGGGGAGAGGCAACCAAAAAGCAGCAAGAGCAGCACTGGCCAACTGTTGCTGTTGCAAAAAGAAATGGTGGCCTCGTGTCGATATTTTAGCTGAGAACAAACTGACTAGACGTGTTACAAGGACGCATTACGATCTGATGTAGGTCCGGAGAGTGGGCGTAAATATCGACTTGTGTTGGCTGGCTCAGTGCCTTCACCATTACATTGGAGGTTAATATCAAGGGTTAACGTCCCTAAGGATATCTTCTTATCGCTTTTCCCAATGCTGTCCAATTGTTCAATTAATTTGCACAGCAAGGTTATCATTCAGGTCTTCCGCCTGGTCCCTTTAACACTAATCGGCTTCTGAATATATATTCTCGGATGCAGTTTCCATGGCAATCGTGTCATTCCAATTACCATTGGAGACCACGGTCCAAATGACGTGTCAAAGGGGCAGAGTTTATACCCCCAAACACAAAGGGAATGAATTTCCAAAGCCTTGTCATAAAGAGTTGGACACAGGAACACCACTCCTTTTATTAATGCCGATCTATGGTGTACATTAAGTTAATAGGGGAGAAATTACTAGTACACATTAGTCTACATAAGGGGATTTGGCGATTGAGAAAGAAAATCACCAGTTCTGCAATGAATTATATCTGTTGTAAAAATGACTTCACTGTTTTGCAGATTCCAACTCTTGCATTTCACAGGTATATATATGGCAGTGAGATACCGTCTGTAGTTCACTGGAAATGCATCAAATATGTCAGATGAAACTTGACTTTTCTGAGGGTTTTGCTGAAGCCGGATTTCCGTCTCCTCACGTCGCCCTAGAGATCTCAGTTGTCTTGCAGACGGATTCCTGTACTCAGCCAGCGGCCTACATTACCACCTCACGATAGAGCTAATAACTAAGCCGACAATCCGATGTATGTTATGTATGTCTGTTCTTCTCTTCCCTCCACTGTTACCCGCGGCGGCAGTCGACTCGCCTGGCATGGAGACTATAGACCTGGCCCAATATGCTTGTGAGGCTGAAAAGCTGGGTCTGGAGGGACAAGCTAGGTCTATAATATCGGACTACTATATAGACCAAGCTTGTCACAACAGACCCAACATTTCACCCTCACAAGCTTATATCTGGCGTGTGGTGACTGAATATTTAGTTGGATATAGAATTTTTGGTAATAAATTATGTGACCTTACTTCAAATAGTCGAGTAGGAGGGAATTTCTCTGGGTGACACTGTGATCAGACTATACCCAGTTTCAACTGCAGATAGGCTCTTTTGTATCTGTGTCTTCAGGTGCATGAACTTTCGTTTCTCATTGCCAATCCGAGTTTGTGGCGGTAAATACATGCATGGGGTGTCGAAAGTTCCGTGTGTCCCAGTATGCGGTATCTGCCGCCCCTTATAGACTGACCATGTTCAAATAGCGCGTACACGTGTCTCCATGGTAACATCAGACGCCGAGCCAGCCGTTAAATTAGAGAACAAACAGTAAACGACAGAGGAAGGCAAAAACTTGCTGTTGCTATGGAAACCAGTGGGTAATGGTAACCCAAATAATGGACGCTGGTGAAAAAACGAAACATTTTCTTTTAAAAATTCCTTTCAAAGGCCAACAGTTTTTGTCGTGTATACCTGCTAACGAGCTGATGGCAGAGGTCGGGACACACGTATAGAAAGGAACGAAATACCCTTCTTTATGCAGCAGCATGAGACGGAAACCAAACAGTCTACCGGCCGCACATGGGGATTTCGAGGATTTCCTAAAGCGGTGTAGATCGATTATATTTGATGAGGACGACCATTGATTATGTAATATAAACACGTGGAAGAGTGATATTTGGTTAAAGCCAGAATGGTTCCTTCTACCCCAGCTTCTACTGGCTATGCACGCCACCTTTTCTTTGTTTCCCTTGTTTTCTTCCTTTCTTTCTTTCTTTCTTTTTTACTTTCTTTCTAACTTTCTTTTTTTCTGTCTTTCTAACTTTCTTTTGTTTCTTTCTTCCTTCCTTTCTTTTTTCTTTCTTTCTGTCTTTCTTTCTTCTTTCTTACTTTCTTTCTTCCTTTCTTACTTCCTTTCCTTATTTATTGTTTCTGTCTTTCTTTCTTCTTTCTTTCTTTCTTTCTTTCTTTCATTTCTCCCTTCCTTCCTTCCTTCCTTTCTTTTTCTTTCTTTCTTCTCTTTCTTTTTTACTTTCTTCTTTCTTTCTTCCTTTCTTTCTTGAAGTTCTTTCTTTCTTGAAGTTCTTTCTTTCTTTCTTCCTTCCTTCCTTACTTCTCTTCTTTCTTTCCTTCTTTCTTTCTGTCTTTCTTTCTGTCTGTCTGTCGTCTTCTTTCTTTCTTTCTTCTAGCTTTCTTTCTTGATCCTTTATTCTCTTTCTTATTTCCTTCCTTTCCTGTGTTTTATTTTTTATTTTTATTTCATATGCTTGTTTGTTTGTTTCTTTCTTCCTCTTTCTTTCTTCCTTTCGTACTTTCTTTCTTTCTTAAGTTTCTCCTTTATTCTCTTTCTCATTTCCATTTTTTCCAGTGTTTTATTTTTTACTTTTATTTCACATGCCCCGCACCCTCACATCGTCCGTCTTCTGTTTCCTGCGAGTCTCTACCCCACCTCCTGTCGTATCTCCGCTTTACGTGTAGAAACCGGCAGTTTGGCGGAGCTCTGATGGTTATGTCGCCCGTTTATGTCTTCCTTTGTCCGGTCGGTGCTTGTCTTTACAGCCGCCACATATACTGAGCGTCCTAGCAGCTTCCGGTTAACACGGTGACGTAGAATATTCATGAGGCGAGGCGGGCGACCTTCATTAACTGTCACCACCCTGAGGAGGGTGCCGCGTGGAGTGGTAAGGTCGCTCAGGCAATCTCTCGGTCTAACGTGCTAAGGCACAGATTATCACCACGGTATACGTAGATCTGCAGTTTTCTTAATTTCTCCAGCGTGTGCCTTCTTTTGTGTTCTTGTTTGTCACTTGTGGCGTGTCTGTGTATTGTCTGTGTATCCTCGTTACAATAATAGCCTCCCTTTCACAGCGGTACGCCTTAATTTACAAGTGACGGTTCATGAATTTTTCATCCCCCCCTCTCCAAACTAATGGATTAAGCTTCCGCGGTAATCTCGATGTTGACACTTACGGCAAGCCTGGCTGCTACATGTCGTGGTAGGTAAGTTCTCTATACACGGTAAATGTTCCTCCAGCCCCGCAAGGAATTCGCCAAGGTTACTAAGTGATAATAACTTCACGGGGTAGGGAAATGTTGCCATGCCAACAGCACTTCCGGTAACTGCCGTCCGATCTGACGACATTCCGCGGAAAAAAATAATCGGATGGCAGCATATCCTTGGGAATTAATCTGATAAGCGGCTTATCCTTGGTAATTCATCTGATAGCAGCGTACATGTATCTTTGCATATTCCTCTGATAGGATCGTATCCTTGGAGATTATCTGATAGATCTGATAGCAGCGTATCCTTGGAGATTAACGTGATAGCATCGTATCCTCGGGGATTAATCTGATAGCAGCGTATCCTTGGAGATTAATCTGATAGCAGCGTATCCTTTGAGATTAATCTGATAGCATCGTATCCTTGGAGATTAATCTGATAGCATCGTATCCTCAGGGATTAATCTGATAGCAGCGTATCCTTGGAGATTAACCTGATTGAAAAGTATCCTTGGAGGTTTCATCTGATAGCAACGTATCCGGAGATTATAGCTTCCGCTCCACAGCCTACACTGTCACTGCTAAGTAAAACAAAATTTATCTTATCTTGTCTTATCTTAAAATTTACCTTGCTCACTAATGCAGATCATACCCCAAACAGCCGCTCATCCATAATTAATATGCTTATCAGTCCCTGCATAAAGGCAGAAAATTCCGTTTGGGGCATTCTGTACAGACGTATTTTATCTTTAAATTATCATTATGCAATAGTACAGTATGAAGAATATGAACCCAATAGTATGAAGAATATGCCCCAGCATGATGACTCTGGCAAAAGTAAGGTTCATAATTAACACATAAATTAAGACAGAAAATGTAGTTTTAGCCCTATGGATCTTTACCTTATTGTGGTAGTAGGTACCAAATATCACCCTTGCATAATGTATATGCTAATTAGTGATTACATAACAACAGAAAAACACTCGTTGATCTCGTTGGTGTATGCGGATATTTAATGTTTTTAGTTGGTATTAGTATTAATTCCCTCATCCGAGCTATAACCCCCCCCCCCCCCTTCCCGTCCTTTTCAAATTCATTCACCCACCACCCTTGCCCTAGTGGCCCACCTAGTGTACCTGTCCTACACCACATCAATCCTTAACCCAGGACATATCACTGAGTCCCTTCCCTTTGTATACCTCATCCATGCCCTACCTACCGTTCACCCTTCAAACCCACCCAACCCCCAACCAAACCTTCTTGGAACCGACCCATCTCCCTCTCTAACCCCCCCCCCCCCCCCCCGGAGAAACCATCCCCTACCCCATTACCGCAGTATTCTTACCCACCACGAAACACCCAACCGGGACCCATCCACAGCAGTGAAAGCACTCCTATCAACTTTACATTCTCGTCCTACCCTCACCATGGCCTACCATATATGAAGGAGGTGACACCTGTCTGATGCTGTGGGGGTGAATTCTTACAGTTTGAAGAGTTAAGGGCGATCAATGTGGCTTATGGATGGGACGTTGGAGAGAACAGATGGACAGATTAGGCGGTCGCGCGCGACCGACTGAACTGGTTACTCTTACCTACAAGGAAGTGATGTGTATGTTATGCCATTGGAGTCGATATTTAATCGGAGCAATCGCTCAATCAAGCAACCCACCAAATGTCTACCTAAAATGCTAACTGAAGATGAATTGGCAAGGGTTTAATGTATAGGATGGACAATACTGCGCCGATACTGTTACAAAGACCGTCATTGGGATCAAAATGCCCTATCCCACCCCCTCCAATGCATTTACAACAGCTACATTTGTACCTACGCTAAATGGCAGCTTTGACAGTCTGACCTTTTCTATATCTGTCTGATAGCAAACTAAAAAGTGGCGTAAACGACATAAAATTAAGATAGAACAGATGTGTAACCAACAGTGGCATATAAAACCAATTTTGGCGAATCGTTGAATAATCAAATATCTTTCTAAGAAATTACAAAATAACCAACACGTTGAACACTGGTTTTTCAGATGATAATACGTCATCAAAAAAAAAAAAAAAAAAAAAAAAAAAAAAAAAGATAAAAAATTTTAAAGTAATTTATGGGGTATTTATTTTTTTTAAAAAATTATTTAAGCCTTAGGTGGGTCCGGCTGCATTTTTTAAGAACGGCGTGGAA
>JAAUYG010008043.1_pt1 | contig 12864 bp, 11 predicted proteins | sample 7278091 | NCBI WGS metagenome assembly JAAUYG01 (sample SAMN14350201, study PRJNA611818) | marine sediment metagenome | isolation source: surface marine sediment (0.6m) | place: French Polynesia: Moorea | collected 2018-08
CCCCCCCCCCCCCCCCCCCCCCCCCCCCCCCCCCCCCCCCCCCCCCCCCCCCCCCCCCCCCCCCCCCCCCCCCCCCACCCGGACTTAAAGTGTGCTCTCAGCCTATCAATATAATGCAAGTTGGATTCGGCTGTGTGATCATGTGTATGCCAGCTGTGTGATCAGGTGTATGCCGGCTGTGTGATCAGGTGTATGCCAGCTGTGTGATCAGGTGTATGCCGGCTGTGTGATCAGGTGTATGCCGGCTGTGTGAGCAGGTGTATGTTGGGTGTGTGAGCAGATGTATGTCGGCTGTGTGAACAGGTGTATGTCGGCTGTGTGAGCAGTTGTATGCCGGCTGTGTGATCAGGTGTATGTCGGCTGTGTGAGCAGGTGTATGCCGGCTGTGTGATCAGGTGTATGCCGGCTGTGTGATCAGGTGTATGCCGGCTGTGTGATCAGGTGTATACCGGCTGTGTGAGCAGGTGTATGCCGGCTGTGTGAGCAGGTGTATGCTGGGTGTGTGAGCAGGTGTATGTTGGGTGTGTGAGCAGGTGTATGTCGGCTGTGTGAGCAGGTATATGTCGGCTGTGTGAGCAGGTGTATGCCGGCTGTTTGAGCAGGTGTATGTCGGCTGTGTCAACAGGTGTATGTCGGTGTAAGTCGGATGTGTTAAGATCTGACTTGTGTCATTTTGAACCGAACTGGTTGGCTGCTCTAGTATGCTACTAGCAAGATGAATGGCTATGTCTGTCGTCCGTCCGTCCTCTATCATATACTGGTATTCCTTTCACATTTTTTACCAGTGACTTCATCTAGCAAATACTCCCCTAAGTGTTTATATGAATTTTCATATTTTTCAGACACTATTTTCATTTTCGTTAAGATAGAAACAAATAGGCTTGTAAAAATAAATAATTAAATACATAATAATTAATTAAATAAATAAATAGATAAATAAATAAATAAATAAATAAATAATGCGTTGAATTAGGTGATGAAGTAGTTATACAAATGTGTGATCTGTCACATTGGAGTTATACAGAAAAGGAAAACATTTTGATTTGACCTTACTTTCTCCAACAGGGTCGTCATGGTTATCCGAAGTTGTGGGTTCGAGGGTTACTTGTTCATCGTTATCTTCTGGAATAACAACGAGAATCTTACTTTTAATATGTTTCGGCTTGCTACCGTTGACCTCTAAGTTGTATTTGTTCTCTAAAAACAGGAAAGACATTTTTAGCATTTTCACTTTTGATAGAACTGCTAACAACGTTTACTCATTGAAAACACCTGTTCCGGTATATTACAATTGAATATTTTTCTGGTCTTTGGTTATTTATCGTAACTGAAATGTCGGCAGGTTTATATACCATGTGCTGTATCGTTGAAATCTGATAATATAGTCAGTATCCAGGTTTGAGTAAGGTTTCCCTCACATTACCGTCTGCAGAGCAATAAAGACCACTTACATATACACTACACAAACACAGTTAAGGATATTAAATACCTTTAACTTTTTTGTGTAATTTATATATGCTCTACGTGCAGTATATGTACCTACATTGTACAGCGTTTCAAAATATAAATGAAAGTTCGCAAAATATATCGTGGTCAGGCTGATGTGGGAAAATTTTACCAAGGGGGAATTAATTGTATTATTCTCTGCAGCAACCCCCATTTAACAGCGTGACTGATGAACGGAAATGTTTTAGTTAATTAGGTGCAAGGAGCTGAATAGTTTGGACAATTTATTTAAAGATGCTGCATCTCTTTATTGATTTTAAAATGTTGTTCAAAGCCTGTGACGGTCGTTAGTCTCACTGTACATACTGTCATCTTTGTAGTTTAGAAAGCATGTATCTGCCTTTGCATTTTATGCCATATTCATAATTCATGTACACGTCTCATGGTGACGTCATGTACACGTCTCATTGTCGGTCGTACAGAGTCTCATTCTACAGACGTCGTACTACTTGTTTGATACTGGCCACTAAAATGTTGATTGTTTTACTGTATTAACATACGTTAAATAAAATGTCATCTTATCTTACATGTTACTTAACACCATCAGTATCTCAACGTGACATAATGTAACCTTTCTTTGTCATGTCCCGTGTTATATAAGAGTACACAGCAATGCAAGGGACCAGATGGACTATGCTGTACATATAAACACACTTTATTCGTTGTCACATACAAGGTGACAGATCTAATAATATGACGGTTATTTGTTAGGTTTCGGTACCTGCTAGGGTCGTGCCGACAGGAAAGTACGTTCCCAGGCGCACACTGCCGTCGAGGCATATCATGGCATTCTCTAACGCAACTTTTTCGGGGAGGGTTTCGGATAGCAAGAGATTCCACCCGAATTCATCATCCGTACTCGGTCTTGCATTCTGCTGTAATTGCAATTTGTTTCCCTCGACCCATTTAATTCGAACATTGCGGAATTCTAGACAGTTCAATGGCGCTGGATATTCCTGGTTTTTATCCATCAAATCGCCTTTTCCACGACCAGGTTTTCTGGTGTCCCTTGTGAAAATATTAAAAGGTCATATTAAGGGCAACATGGGCCGTTTTTCAGGCGGTAGCAGCTCTGACTAGAGTCCTATAGATGTCTGTATATAGTTATATATGGAGCGTTAATGTGCATACATGTACGAATCGCAGCAGCCTAAATATCTTTTTTTGCCCCTCGTCAGCCGAACCAACATTTTGCGTCAGTGTACCACTGGCAGAAACAGACGCTGAGCGCCAGTGCTCCACTGTGCTGTGATATATCACGGTATCACATTGTGCAGATATCAGTTAAAATTGACCTTTGAGGGATTGGAACCCTGTACTCCTAAGTTAACGGAAAAGCTGTATATACTGATGCAGCATTGAAAGCCAGCGAGCTAACCGACTACGCCACGGAGACGACCTGGACTGCAAGGTTGTTTTGGAGGTGTGTAAACGTGCATGCTGGGTTATACCGATTTCTCAATGGTACACTGGCGGACAGATATCCTGTGATGCCGTGATATAGCACAGCCCAGTGGAGCACAGGCGCTCAGCGCGTGTGTCCACCAATGGTCCACTGACTGTAACTGTTGGATCGGGTGCCGTTGTGGAGTATGGTATTTCTCAACTTAAGGTGTGTGTGAAACTAGGACAATTTAATAAGAAACGCAATATTAATTTAGCAGTACATTACTTGTGGATTTTCCTTAACACGGATTGCCTGTATTATTAGTATGTGACATACACTAGCTCTATTTCAGCGAAGTCTTGATCAATGACAATCAAGTATGTAAGATATGAGGCATCCAGGCGCACTATGACCTTGCCGCAGTAAGTGACGTGGAACGCCAGAGAATTGTGTTCCACTCCGTCATGGTAGGAACAGGATCTCTCAAGGCTCATTGTACTTTCATCTGTAACACAAAACAAGAACACATATACATGTAGTATACCTGATTTCAAAAAAGTTTACTGACTGGTTCACAACAACAATTAATTTTTATGTGTGATTTATGTGTGCGCACAATGAGGCGGGGGATTGAGGCATGCATAGAAAACAAAACTATTTGGAATATAAATGTTATTACCAACCATCACCCGGCGACTTCAATGATACGAATATTCGTAAAAAAAGAAGTCCACACGGAATGAATAAATAAAAAGCCATGACTTACATATGCTGCTTGGTTATTTATTAACAATTACAAATATTTAAAAATTACGGGGGCTGACATACATGTAGGACACCATTTATATTTTGTACTTCTTTATCAATAAATATTTGGTTCTAAGTGACTAGTTAGTTATTATAACTGGTATAATTACGGATTTATAACTAAATGGCATTTATTTATAACTAATAACCACATATATAACTATAATTTAGTCATAATTAAATAATATTTATAATATGTTATTATGACATGATTGTCATATTATACTAGTACTTCAGTACATATCCCAGCCGTCTTTCTTGTTGCATTCTTATCGGTATCAGTATCAATATTTTGCGGATAGAACAATTTTCATTTTCCGAGTTCCACTATTAGCTGAGCTAAATCAGTAAATTTGGACTACATCAAAGACACACAGTGGCACTGAATTGCTGGAAGTCTTGATAATACTTAAGTCTAAGTTTTAACTTAAGTCACCTATCTGAGCAGTGTAATTGGCTAAGAATATGACTTAAGTATTTTTGAGAACTCAAGCCCAGGTGAAGTTTAAGATGTTTATAGAGGCCTCACAACTACAGCATATGTACAGTAAATCTGTCACATATGCTGGATAGCATTTGTGCAAACAACTCTTGACTATTGCTCAAGGATCATCCATTTTCAAGATATTGCACATTTTAGGATTTTGCCATTGACTCTGAGACTCATATTAAAATTTCAAAGCCATAAACTTTTTAATTTTTGGCAGATCGCCAAAAAATCTATAACTTTTAAAACCCTTTATAACTGTCTTAGTTTTCATAAAGCTAGGCTCAGATCGGATAAAACCTGTAGGAGTAGCGTTTTGAAATTTTCAGCCCCATGTGGTCCTGTGTTAACAGAAATTTCAAAGTGCCATAGACATTATAAATTTTTAAATAAGTAACAGCGTATATTCCCTCATGGCCAACATACTTACAATAAAGTTTGATTGAAATTGAAACTGTCGGAGCAGTAGGTTTATGAAAATCTTATCATTTGAACATTGCAAAGTGCACCGAATGACCCCCCCCAAAAAAAAAAAAAAAAAAAAAAAATGAACAAACAGAATCTACCCTACATATGCATACCCGTCACAGTTTCTGGGATTACGAAATAGCCTAATGGCAACACGGAAAACAGAAAGGCGGAACTTTTCAATTACTCCTTCAAATAAATTTTCACAAAATTCAAAATTATAGCTACCAGATATTGCCTATGACTTTCAACCGGAATATATTGGGATATTCACAAGCAACTGATACATACTATTAGTATGTTTGGACACTTTCTACTCGTTCACCTCATCTACTTACTTGTAATTAGGGGGAAATTCACCGCTAGCCTCCTCTGCCCCACCTGGCAAAACTCGACATGTCGTAACGCAAATGTTTGATTGAAGCGTGCACTCAAGAAACGCGGCTGGCCATATCTATGATACCAATATATCGTCAGGACCGGAAGCTCCTCGCTGTGACTCCATTCCACCTTGTGACGATAATAATAGTTGCCACACCGGATGAAATTTGGGGTCTTTCCTTCAGCCAGCCTGGATATTCCGTCCTTGTTCCTGAATAGCATCAGACATATATACGAGTTTTGTATGGCTAATACGTGTAGCAAACAGTATTTGTTTACTCATAGAACTGTGTCGAAAAGGTATAGTTGTGTTTCGCTTGGTCCTCAGCGGGAACACTGATGACTGCAAGTAACAAACTAGATGCACGCGTGCACAATTAGGAGGCATTCGCATTCGTTTGTGGGAGTGCAAAATATACAAACTAATTATCATTAAAACTGCACGTGGCTCTAAATTACGCAAATACAGTAATGTTACTCCCTTCTAAATGTGTATCAACTGTGCACCATCAGACATGGGTCCTGAATGAGGACGCTATGATTCAAACACACTCTGGCCCCAGCCTAAACGCACAGCAACAAGCCAGATACCTTCTATCATTTTCTCACCGACATCTACATTTGAAACTGACTTTGCTTCGCAAAAATATACAGAATGTCGCACATTAAATAGCTGTAAACACTGCCATAAATATTTATTAGCTTTGGCCTAACGTGCCTAGTATTCAAGGTAACTATTTGCGAATGGTCTTGAGTAAAATAATAACGTTAGTCATGATACTAACACCATCACCACCACCACCACCCAAGTTTGAACAGACTTTTTCTTTGACAAAATTCAATACCTCCCCTGGCGCGTTCATCCTATGCAATAATCAAGATAAGAATTTTATTGATTGTTTTAATAATATTGGTTTAATTGTGCTTTGCATAATGCCTTGGCTATTTCCGACTGTCTTGGCCTGAGAAACCTTGCGGATTGCCTTGATTATAGAACAAAGTGAACTTACTTGTATCCCATGCGGAGGAAATCATGTTCAACAACTATCCACACATCCTCTTCCTTGACATTTTTGTCACCCATGATGATCATCGCAGGTCTACAAGGTCTCATTGCAAACGAAAACCCCATATCATCTCTGTTTGTATAACTCGAACATTTAATCTCGGCTAAAACAAAAGAAACAATTCTAAACACTGCTTGGTATGCTGTGTAATAAATGATAAGAAGTCTGTGGACATGCGGAGCTCATTACCAATTAATACATGGGCTAACTTTAACTCAGGTTCCAGTGTTACCTAAACATGTAATTAAAGGTCTTGGCTTGCCAAAGGTTTATTCAAGTCTTTGTCAAAGGAAAAGGCAAAATAATCTATAAAATTAACAAATAGGCTTTCCTTCCACCCAAAAAGTGAATAAATAAGTGCAAAAAAGACCGCTGGAACAGCAGAAAACCCGGCACATTCTGTTGATCTACTGGCAAATATGTATGTATATCGTATACATGTCTTACTCCCCATCATTTAAGTGGACTTGACGTTTCAAGGTCACACAAGGTCCATCTGATGCTCCAGCCACTCCAGGACGTGGACACATCGCCATGTGCTGCTATGAATCAGAAGATAGCATGAGCAGTACGACTTCTGTAAAAGCCTCCCGCGAATATGCCCCCCCCCCCTTAATTTCTCCTGCTCTACCACCTTTCCCTGTCATATGGATAAGAGGCGTCTTGGCCAGCTCATGGGACACCCCCAGAGTTACCTGCCGAAATTTGAGCCCCCTCTGATTTGAGGAAGCAGAAAAAAGTGTAAGGAGGCACTATCAAAACTCAATGGGTTTCATGCATCCTGTACCACCAATGTGCACTGCCAGGCACTAGCCTGAAGTCAATCGGAGGCCTGTCATTTGGAGCTACCGCGGGGGTTCTGGATGTTCCTAGAGATGCTGGCAGGGTTTCCTTTTGCTCTATAACCACCATTATTTTTCCAAATAAGAGTGCGAAAAATTATAAATACACCCCCACGCAACAATAAAATGTTACACGTTGGACACTTTCTCCATAACGTGTACTTTGTTTTCACTTTTCACCGGTCGTTTCGGAGAAAATATTTCCGAAATTTACAATGATCAGAATGACCTCACAATCACATTGAAAACTTCACAGAAAAGTACTGTAAAACCTTATCCCTAGACCCCCCAAACTTAATTTTGCTGTGTCGCCAACCCTTTTCAAGGCAAGACTCCTTTTCTGATTTCTCATTGACTATTATGTTAAACTTTGAATAAAAGTAAATGACAAAAAAATTAACAGTAGCAAAACTGCTGCTGCTGCACGGGCGAATGATGTCTACGATAATGATGATGATGATGATGATGATGATGATGATGATGATGATGATACAAATTATGATCATAACTCTAACATTGACGATGGCGACAACCATTGGCATACTGCAGTACAAAACTATTATTGCTGCTTATATTGCTTTGGTGTATACTCGATATAGTGCTTCTTGCTTATGTTCTAAGACAAAGCGTGTCTTTACAGGTTATTAGCCTGATACATTATCAACCAATGCGGTTGTCACACCCATGTTTAGATTCACAGTTTGGAAGAGAACGTTTTCTTTTCACATTTCAGCAGTTATCTGGTCAAACAACTCAAATACGGCAACGTAAAGACTCCCATACATTCTTTGAAATGTCGGTGTTTAAGTAAATAACACATGCCAATTGTGCCTGTGTGGGACGCCAGCTGGGGCACAATCAGGCACGGCTTTTATTTGTCTTGACGATCACATCCGGACTTACGATATGATACCGTGAAAGTGAGGCTGAAGCTTTTGCCCCTATCCCGGAAATCGGAAATAAATTGCAGACGGAGGAAAGCGTTACTGGAAACTAAACAAAATCACGTGCTTTGATCACAGCGAATGAAGCGTGTCGTTATGCAAACAGATATACAACTTTTTGCATAAACGTTCTGTAATAGTAACCTTCAGCCGTTTGCAAGAACCAGTATTTAAGACTTCTAAATCTATATTTGTATCTGTCAGAATAATTCAAAGTCAAACGTAAAGTCATATTCTGAAGCGACAATGAAAGAACTTCTCCGTCGCGTCTGAATGGTGAGCATGAATATTTGTTAAAAACTAGAATGGCTTGGATTTTCACATTTCAAATCTGTTAAATCATGAAACTCATCATGTACGGTAATTCCTTTAACAAAGACCGGTGCCCATGGACGGTGTTTGGTTTTAGTACTGCCACCCATGCCATATATGTCCGGTTGCGGACTAGTGCGGTATTAAGTGGCATAACATTATAAGGCCATGGTACGTGTTTCTTTTATGCCACTGATATGTTTTTAATACAAAACTCTTGAAGACCATTTTAACTTTTGGGGTACCACATGTTAAGCTGCTGTATGACATACATATGGTGTTCCAGTAACTCGTTTCGCCGTCCCATCTGTGCAGTTGTTTCCGGATGGGGGCGCCACGCCGTGTCCAGACATAGAACTTGTCTTTGTAATCGGATACCTTATAGTACTTTATCCCTAACTCAATTTCAGCGGTCACATCTTCTCGGATTCTCAGTGTGAAGTCGCAGCTGACGTTGTTCGGGTACATATACGGGTAGTTTGGGCTAATAATTTTTCCCTTCAGGGCAGCTGTTTCATTGGCCTCGCAAAGTTCATATTCGGCTGGAACTAATGACAACAAGAACACTTCACAAGTATGTAGAGTCAATCACATTAGAGTGAATGCTTAAAACCTAATAACGATGTGAGTACATGACCAAATGAGACGGTCTGCGCGAATCATTACCAATTTTAATCATCTGTTCCTAGATACATGTAAAATGCACTTAATAATCGTGATTCCAGCATCGCCACCAGGGTGTCCTACCATTGCTGCTCCTCCTCCTCCTCTTCCTCCTCCTCTCTTCCTCCTACTCCTCCGACTACTACTACTACTACTACTACTACTACTACTACTACTACTACTACTACTACTACTACTACTGCTACTACTACTACTACTACTACTACTACTACACATGTGACAACTACAAATAGTGGTAAGAAGAGAAGCTGTTTGGATACGGCTGCTGTCCCTATTTCATCTAAACGGAAAAAAAGAAAGACAATAGTAATAATTTCATCCTCGTCTGGTTATTTATTAACCCCTATAATTTGGGTCCATAATGAAATGTAAAAAATAAAAATATAGAGACAATACATGGTTGGAATATGCACCCATAGATCTACACAACAATCTAATTCCATGAGGAGAAACCGGGAGCACTGTTTACCATTAGCAATGGGGCGACGTTGTTACAATCCTCGGCAACAGCGCTTCAGCAGCTTTTAGCTGAAAAGCAAGAGATTTACGACTAGCGGCAATATTGATGGAATTATTGTAAACAGGAGGTCTATTTCGGGGAAAAATGTGTGCAGAGCTTTCCAGGGCCGTCTTATTTTCGTTTTGCCTTTCCTGTGATCACAGTTGGAACCGCACGGACGCAAAAGTGCACTTCAAATATGAAAAGGTAGAATAAAGTGACATATACGAGGCGCGTAATACTAGGCTAGCGCTAGGAAATGTTCCTAGTGGCTAAAACATATATTTTTAGTCACAGATGAGTTTCTGTTTGTGAGAGGTGTTGCGAGTGATAGATTAGATCCAAAGATTCTAAAACAAGATGCATGCACGTCCTTTGATTACAATTTTAGCCACTGTGGCTAAAATCAAACCAATTCTTTTAGCCACATGGGAATTCTTTTAGCATTTGGCTATGTGGCTAATAGATAGTGCTAGCCCAGTGATATACCTATATACATTTCGCAAATACTTTAGGGTAATGTGTAGCTCACCCACGGCAAATTATAATTGCTACCAGAAATAATATGTATTCTTACACGCAATATAAGAAGAGCGGCTCTTATGAGACGTTTGGTGTCCCTATTTCATCCAAAAAGGAAAAAAAGACAGTAGTAATAATTTCATCCTAGTCTGGTTATTTTAACCCTTATAATTTGGTCCATAATGAAATGCAAAAAAAAAAAAAAAGATATGTTCACACAGGCTGATAGGTTCAAAAGCATTCTAAATAGCATGCACATGGTTCCATGCGATCAGGCAGGCCGTTGGAAGACATCTGTGCAATTTTTATGGAAGCTCTCGAGTAGTGGAACATTACAGCAACAAATAGTAAAATGTAGGATTACATGAATATTATGTTTGTATTTACCTGATAAAATGGTACATAGCCTTTCAACTTGAATGACATAAAGCTGGTATTAGAACACAGGAATTGCGTGGATCTTTCTATTCAAGGAAGCCTTGTGCAACTTCTCAACGCTCGATTTCCAGAAATAGCCATTTAACCATCACTTTATTATGTGCTGAAAGCTTCCTTCGGTAACTGTGAATACTTTAGTGGAGAAGTAACAACAAGATGATTGTGTTGTTTGTAGAACACTTTCTGTGTCAAGAACTGCGACCAGATCCGCATTTCATGTTTAATACTTATAAACCAGGATATGATTGATGTGTTAATAAACCGGATGTGAAAGTGAAAATTGACAACGAAGAAGAGAGCATTCTGTAGACATTTCTGTACTAATAGCATCTGGCTTGCTAACGTAATGAATATTCATCGTGCAGGAAGCTAAAAATATGCATCCTCTGTCTCACATCTCTGTAAACGGCGCTCGTCTCTTGCACGGGAGAATATTGCCCCAAGTGAACTGAACGGAAAAAATAACGACCGTTTAACGTGTAATTGCATGCAGCCATCCACCAATACCTAGTATAGCTCTAGAATATTTATCACAGGAATTAATAGCCTTGTGGAATAATAAATGGCTGTAAACGCATTAGGCAACGGCCGAGCCTGAGTTTGACCGTAAATTATGTATGAATCTCGGGAATGGATCTGTCAATCATGATTTACAGCCAGGTGAATTAAGAGTCATATGAAGTCTTGAATTATTTATTTACCGACAGGGTAGTAAATTGGATATACGTCATAGATCTGCGCAACTTTCCACTTTTAGCACCCGATAACCTCTTTATCAAACATAACTGGAAATAGCAAAGCTGTAGGGTTGTATAGGTCATATAATTATATGTATTTCTCTCTCATTATGTGCGTTCTTGCATATCTCTATATACGATTTTTATGCAGCTCTGACAGTATTCATGGCATGCTTTCGAATTCAGGATCACTGCTTTAAATCCTTTAGTATATAGCCTCTTACAGGTATTTGCAAAGTTGCGCATTTTCTCCGATATCATATAATATTTACACAAAGAAATAATTGTCTTTCTTTGTTAACAAAAATTAGAGGCAAGGTTAGTCTATATAAAAATTAGAGGCAGAAGTCTATATTTAGTGCATTGTGAATTCCCAATACTAGTATTTCAATCCAGTCATTTGATTCCACTTGCAAACCACAGCTTAAGTTGGCAACGAGGACATGTCGGAAGAATCCACCGAAAGTGCAATTTCCTTTTCCCAATCAGCGTCTTGGGAAGCAATGGTGACCCCCAAATTGTTATGGTCACTACGTGGAACTGTTTGCCATAGAACTGTCGCGTGGTGTGTCAAATATTTCACTCAAAGGAAACAGTCTACAAATATGTATGGCTCTTTCTTGCCAGGGAGACGGGGTCATCCTCATCAACGGATTAGAGGCAACCCGGTTCAAAGTTCGCTCTTCAATCCATTCGCGTTGTTTGGTTGCTTTAATCCGACCGATGCCATCGACTTCGGTATTTGCAAAGCCCACGATGCTGTGTCGTGGTAATAACTACGACACTTGTTTTCACGTCGTCGAGCGCTGCATGGATTTAGCCTGCAGGGGCTCAAGCCTCTTACCGACGCCCTTGTTGTTGGCATGAGACCCTGTAATCCCGCCTGAAGTACTGCCACCGTGTGTCTAAGCTGCGGTGTCACACGTTACAGAGGGTTTGCTTTCCAAAATATAAGGACAATGCTTCAGAGCAGACAAGGGCCAGATCTGTGGATAGAAAAAAAACTCCTCATAAAGTCCTTCACTGAGCATTGGGAGGTTAACAACCATGGCCTAGTTTGCTCTAATGCGTTTCCGAGAATTCTCACGGAACAAGAGAGCATTTTTTTGCGCAGCTGAAAACACGCATCTCATTGACAATTTGGCCTCGTTTTGGTTTTCTCCCTTCAAAAATTTAATATTGCCTCTTTGTTTCCGCTACCCTGTTTGGCGACACACCTAGTGTCCCTGTGGACAAAACTTGTTCCTTGTAACGGAAGCACCAATAGATGATTGTCTCAGCAGTTCATATACAACAGTACTGTGTGTTACTCTCTGCCAGCGACGGCACATCGTTAACATTGTTTCTAGCACTTGGTGCCTGTTTCACATGAATCGGATGTTCTGAGACTCTAATAAGCCCCCAAACCCTAGGCTGGTAATGAATGAGCGTCTTTCCGACCTGAGCATCTCGTAAATTATGTCGAGTCCGACGTTCATAACCTGGAAGTCCGTAACCAGTCGAGCCTTAGTTGATGGTTCTTGTGAAGGTTGAACGATGCCAGCTGGTAAAGCAGCCATAAGGTAGATCATGGATAATGTGTTCCGACATGACTGAATATTGCGTCGCAAAACAAAAGTAGAGCTAACTGTGGTGATAAATACTGTGTGGTGTGAGAATACTAGATTTCCGACACGACTAAACACAACAACTACTACTACTACTACTACTACTACTACTACTACTACTACTACTACTACTACTACTACTACTACTACTACTACTACTACTACTACTTCTACTA
>JAAUYG010252029.1_pt1 | contig 12863 bp, 11 predicted proteins | sample 7278091 | NCBI WGS metagenome assembly JAAUYG01 (sample SAMN14350201, study PRJNA611818) | marine sediment metagenome | isolation source: surface marine sediment (0.6m) | place: French Polynesia: Moorea | collected 2018-08
ATGCTCATGTTATTTATTTTGTACAATTTGGAAAGAAAAACCTACTTACAGTGCATGAATTGGCACATTCATGTATCCTGTAGATACTACACCACAAGCCGGGACCACAAGTAATGTTGGAGAAGCATTTTCAGGAGCAAGGGGAATTTTTTTGTTGTTGTTGGTTGCAGAGGAAGATTTTGGAATGCCACAATGCAGTGACCCAGGGTAATCTCAGAAAACTGATGGAAGTCCTGGACAGGAAGTCGTTGGTTGGCCTCAAGGACAGATCTGGGCTAACCCTGCTCCATAAAGCCATGGTACTGGGCCATGTGTCCAGTACCAGGTACATCATTCAGCGCTTTCCCGAAGCCCTAAACATACCGGACCATGTAAGTTTAACACATACACATACATGCCTAAAGAATCTAGGTAATGTTCCTAGTGATTGGAAAACAATGAAAGTGGCACCATGCAGTAGCCAAAACAGGTGCATTATAAGTATCATTATTTTGAATACTTGCTGCATCAATGTCTCATTTTCTGGCCATGTGTAGTAACCAAACAGGCAAGGATAACTGTCTAAATGACTGTATGACTAAACGATACAAAATAGTATTAATGATATAGTACATACATAAATTGAGAAATGAATACCCTTATTTTTACCAGATGGGACGTACACCCCTACATCTGGCAGCGGCACTACAAGGCCAGAAGAGTAACATTGATGACAACATCTATCAGATGTGTCTGGATGCCTCACCAGATGATACTATAAAAGACTTGGTATGTGACAGCAGCACATGTAGCAAATAACAGAAAATACATTCTACTTTGACCTGAAAAGTGATGGGAGTATAAGGTACAGAGGGCCCCACATGGGTCCAAATAATTTATGCTATGTCACATGTCACTTTTTATTTTTCCCTATGTCTCCATGTCACTTTTTGTAAGACCTTGACATCACTTTCTACAGTTTTAATAAAAGGCCACTGAAAAGTGATGGGATCGAACTTCTACAACTTTTAAAGTGGGACTTCTACAACTTTTAAAGTAGGCATGTCGCACTTCGGTTTTTACCCATGTGGAGCCCTGTACATGTACGTTGTACAAATATATTTCATGCTCTTGAAATAGAAAGCAACAGTACACATACATGTAAAATACAACATTGTATTGCAAAGATCTCACACATCGCGATATATACATGTATGATGCATTTGAATAAATCCAGATAATTTTCTGCCTCGACCAATCCTGTTTCAGAATGGACACACTAGTCAGGATTACAAGAATGATCCAAGCCTTCTTGACACAGAAGCCTTGCAGCAGAGAATCCAGAATCAGCACAACCTTGTAGCTACAGTGATGATGCGACCGCAGCCTCCTACTGGATCCAGACCTCAGTCTGCAGGGTCACGACCAGGATCCGGACGACCCAGATCAAGAGCAGGGTCTGGAAGAACCAGCCCTGGGTCCAGATCTAGACCAGGGTCAGGACGAACCAGCCCTGGGTCCAGAAGACCTTCAAAACCGGAGAGTCCCACGGAAACGAACAAGCGAAGTAGGTGTCCAGGTTCTTTCTCTCGCTTTACATAATTGTTCTATCTTTCTGTGCCATACTGGGCTGGAGTTCACTGTAGAAATGTGATTTGCTAAGAATTTGACTTAAGTCAAAACTTAGACTTACACATAAGTATTTTCAAGAACCCCAGCTGTGGGGTTACTGCATAAGTACCTAGTCATGCCATAGACTCAAATTCAACTTAAAAACTCTTATATACCCATTTTATATTACTGTTAAAGTAGTTTTTCTGTTTCCATCTTATACATGTTATGTTAACATTTTAGCCACAGACTGTAGAGAATGCATTTCAGTTCAGTTTTGATCAATCAAGTATAATGTCTTCAAGCAGTCATAGCCCTTTACAGCTTTAACATTTGAACACAGCAAAGATACATGACTGTATAGTTGTAGCTAGGACCTTATATTGATATAAGGTCAGTCCTTGGTTGTAGTGAATGGTAGTGGAGCGAAATATGCAATATATTTAATTTTTATATCAATCTTCTACAGTGATGCAGCTGGAGCAAAACACATCAGAAAAGGAAAAGAACGATCACAAACCAAACAGTACTGCTGCTCAAAGCAGCGGCAATATGGCTAAACCCATGGCTAACCTATCAGCAAACAAGCCTGCTGATATGCCGCTGGATTCGCAGTATCTCATCAACAACATTGGCCACATCCTCACCGATGCTATCACGGAAATCTGCGAGAAACGACCATGGGATCCCATCGAATATCTCGCACTCTACCTGAAGCAGTATGCCCTGCACAAATACCTCAAAGAAAAGGTAATGTTTAAGTGCAGTGTTTCTCGGCTGTACAACAGATTTGCTGCTGCGCTTCTGAATAGAGGAGCCATTAATCACGTAAAAATGTATTGTATTATATCATGCATGGATGGGGGAAATTATCAACAAAGTGATTTTGATCACATAACCCCTGAGAAGGAACAAGTCAATATATTGTTATATTATACGTTGTTTCTTCGATGCCAATATTTATTTTCTGTCCACTCAGAAAGATATGTCAGCACACATTTTTTGAAGACGAAGGGGGGGGGGGGGGGGGGAGATGGGCAGGAGCTGCAAAACATCATGAGAAAACAATGTTCTCATGTTTCTTGCTTTAGTTTCTTCCTGTGTTAACAAATTTTGCATCATTCCTTTTCCAATACAAGAGATGCTAAAAAGGCCTATCTATAAGTTTTATTCCTAGTTAAACATTAGTGGTACATGACGCTTTAATAGTAAGAGAACATGGAGCTATGGAAACAATGATGGTGAACAAGTATAACAAGTACAATGTGTACAGCAAGTATAACAAAAGTGCTTGAAACATGAACTTTTTTATGCCGTTCAATTTTTAATAACTTCAATGTGTGCTTTTTTCTGCAAAAGGAAGAACAAGAAGTTGAGAGGCAGAGACTGGCCGAGGAGCAGCAAGCCGAGGAAGACGAGAGACAGAGACTGATGAAGGCAGAGATGGCTGCTCTGCGAGCAGAAGAAGAAGAAGCCAGGCGAAAGCAGGAAGAACAAAGGCAAAGAGAAGAAGAAGAAGAAAGAGAATTGCAGAGAATAACACAGGCCCATATGGCAAATGACATCGAGTAAGTTTCATTACTGGTGACAAATTCAACAGTGGGTTCTTTAAATTTTGAAATACTTAGTAGTCAAAGAAGTGAAAAACTTCACACTGAATAGTGGTTAACATGAATACTGAGGAATTTGGTAATCTGAACAATATTTGCGTGTGGTCCACAAGGCAAATGAGGGGTAATACATGTACAATAGGGAGTACTTTAAACTCCTTGTTCATGTTGTTCCAATAATACCCAAAAGAAGTGAAAAGGGGCGAAGACCCCAATGCTTCTTGATTGGTCTGAGCTTTATATGATGGAATGAGATTGGGTAAAGGGTAATCATATGACCAAGGATAGTTTTGTCTTCCCAATGAAACTGATTGTTCATGCTGCAAATTTGTGGTGCCAAATTGCCACTACTGACTTGAACCATGTGAATAGAGGGGAGTGTTAACAATAACATCAACCAAAGAACAGTGCCCGACTCTTTTTTGTTTTATGATAAACCTACAAATTAAAATACTCCGACTATGGCTTGGGCTCTTTCTGGTGTTTCTGAGATCTGGAGCATTATGAGAATTTGGTATCGGTACTGGTACAGAAGTGGTCTAGAAGCAAAATTCCAATATACAACTTCTACCACAGCATAGCATCTAGATCATGTACAGTGGTCCGTCTTTTAGGGGCTGTAGTACTACTGCTGCTGCTGCTGTGGCCACTCTCAATAGGCTGCCTTCCCTAATCATGGCTAATGTGGTCAAAATTTTTTTGTTTTTTTTTGCATTACAGATACGAATACTTCTCCCTCTTGCCAGTGGCCACCATTCTAATATGGCCACAATTTCTTGGCATACTGTATATATAGGCTGGCCTCGTTAAAGTAAACGGAAACTAAGGTGTACTACATTTTATCCCAATCCCATAAATTATTAATCCTAAACTAGTTGGTTTCCCTGGTTTTCTCCGCAGCAAAGAGCATGCGTCCCAGGCTCCTAATCTCCCTACACTGGCCGAGGAAGAGGAAAATCAAATTCCCGTGGAAAGAGATGAACAAGGTCAAACCAAACTGCACAGAGCAGCTATGGAGGAAGGTGAATGCTTTTGAACTAAAAGTCTTTGGCTGCTGGTGCCTAGGCAACGGGAATTTCCAGCACTTGCTAACTGATCTTTGCATGCACGTAAGGGCACAGTCTATATATACCGGTATTATACACATGTACCTACGTCTTTTTGTGCTATGATGATTCGATTTGGGGCACTTATTCAAACTACCAGGTACATTTTTGAATCAGTTTCATATAGTCCCATGGGAGAGTTATAGCACCAGGTTTCGCTGTAGTCAGTGGTACTAGTATGCCCCTAGGAAGATGTGGACATCTGCTACTGTGTATGTTTTGCACAGTGGTCAACTGGCAATCAAGTTACTGATACATAATTAGTGCCTTATTCATAATATCGGCACATGGAGTACACGTGATGTGTTTAACCATAATCATGTCGTCATCTTCCAGACACCGATGCCTTACGTGAACTCCTGGCATCTGGTACCATCAACCTCGCCGAGAGAGACTTTGATGGGAAAACCGCTCTGGAGAGAGCCAGGGAGTGTGGTCTGCATGAAAACGCAGAGGCACTGGGTAAAAACAACGTAACATAATGGTATACATGTATATGTAATGTTAGAATGTAAATCTTCTTACAGCTAATGACCTTACTGTTTGCTGTACTCTGCATGATGCAACTATGTGATATTGTGGCCGAGTACAGACAGATTTTAAGAAAATTCATATTCTAAGTTTCTTCAGTGCATATATCACACCTTCTCTCTGCTTTCTTCACATTCTTTCTCCAAGAACCCATGTCTTTAGAATGAAAATCTGTTTTTTATTCAAAATGTTTACTACACAGGTTTAAGTCTTTTTTCACATCGATGCTTTGTTTAGGTGACTATGTTGCAAATCTGGTACAAGAGGAGAAAGGCGATGCCATCCAGCAATTGATGCTGGCTGGATACTACTCTCAGTTCCCTGGCAACCTGGGGGAGAGGTTCGGAGACAGCGAGGACATTCAGGATCTTCTGGAGCGCCTGCCTCAGATACAGGTGCAGTATGAGGGAACGGGGAGGGGAGCGAATGGTTAAGGTGTCGGACTGCGAAATGTCAATCAGTATACTAGTACAGTGAAACCTGTCTTGAGAGACCACTGCCAAGAGAGAACACCTGTCTTGAAAGACCAGATATTCATGGCAGAAAGTCCTTCAGTTTAATGTAGTTGACCCTGTCACCGAAGACCACCTGTCTTGAGAGACTATATTTTTTATGGCCAATGGGGTGGTCTTACAAGACAGGTTCTACTGTATCTATTTCCATGTATCTATCTATCATAACAAAGGTTAAGTTTAATTTGTATATTAGTATGAGAATATGTGTTGATATTACACAAAAAACCTTCCTTTACAACCACCTCAGAATAAAGACCACCTCCCAGCAGTGCTAAAACTGCATTTTCAGTGTTTACAAGTCTTATAAATAAGACCACCTCTGAATTAAGACCAATTTAGAATGGTCCTGTGAAGGGTCTGAATTTTCAGGTTCCACTATGCTCTCTCCACCCATACATGCCTATATCCTATGAATGCACCAATGCCATATATTATTGAACATTTTCAAATTTTCAAACCACAGGAAAAACTAGATGACCTCTTCGCTGCTGTAGAGGAGGGAAGTCTGTTCAGAGTGAGGCAAGCCCTGGATCGGAAGAAACTCATCTACGCTAGGAACACTGAAGGCCAAAGCATTCTACACGTGGCCATACTGAAAAACCACCAGGACATCATTCGCTACCTTGTTAAGAATTATCCAAGAATCTTGGATGCGACAGATGTTGTAAGTTTTTAGATTTTCAGGGGTGTTTTTGGCTTTGACTTTAACATGTTTAATATTTTGGTATTTCTATGTTGCTTTTGTGCCAGAGACCCTTTTTCTTGTTTTTTTTATGCTCCAATTCCAATATCCACCAAATCAAGTTTAAACCTGATAACCAATTAATGAAAAATTACCGTTGTTATCAAGTTGTTTGGTAAATATTTTGTAGATACATATATTTTGTTCAGAGATGGATGAAGAATTGAACAAATAAATTGAAAGCAAAAAGCTCCCCAAACCTCAGTGACATTTATCACAAGATGCCACACACTATTCCCACATGAATCTTAATTCTGTAGCTATTATCATAAGTGGTAATATAGAATGTAAACACAACTCTTCATGGTTTTTTGTTGTCAACCTTACAGAAACAGAGGACAGCTTTGCACTATGCAGAAGCAATGTCACCAGAGGCCGTCACTCTCCTACTTGAAGCTGGAGCTAAAAACGATGCCGAGGATTATGTAAGTTTTGTTGCTACACATTGGATCTTGGCTTTACTTTGCCGTGTTTGCAGGCATCTTGCAATCATGATGATTTCATATGAGCACCTAAACATAAAAAGACCATTTTCTCACCAGGACTTGTAACATTTTCTGCAATTAAGTTACAAATCAGAACCAATTTTAACCCCAATTTTGCATCATTGGTGGTCATCATGAGAAGATCCCTCTTTGGTTTGCACAATGGATATTCTAAAATCCTACTTGCTAACAAATATGTAAAATCGTCAAGGATAAAAATTGCAATACAATGGAATATCTAGAAAGTGCTACTGTTGTTACAATACATCAACAAAAAACATACATTATTTTCCTCGTCATCTACTCATCCAAAAACACAAGATGCCATGCACACATATCATTTCTTCCTTTTAAGATTAAATTATCCAAATGGCATGTGGTATAGACATATGTATGTTCACATATGTTCTGTTCGATTTCAGAAAGGAGAAACGCCGCAGAGCTATAGAGAACATCCAGAAATGCTTCAGTCACCGGAGTGATAAGAAAAGAGCATCCATGGACATGCGCTGAATAATGCTCACACAATTATGATGAAACCTTTCTTCAAGCTGACTGTGATATTATGTAGTCATGTGATATTTCAACACAAGTGCCGTATTAAACAAAGAAACAGGCTTCATACACAATGCTGCAACAGGGTGACAATGCATCGCTACAACTAGACTCAACACATGTTTAATTTTGCACATAGTTTACATGATAATATATAAATTATTGCGACTTCTCATTTTTTATACATGATGTACTCTATGTTGGGAGTTTTCAGTTTTGAATGTCTGCACAGATAGACTACTGGAACTTGAATAAATTTTCTGATCACGTCAACTGTAAATGTTTGATATATATGACTCCAGCTAAAACGGTGTATACAGTGCTATACAGCATGTACAGTACACAGGTACAGTGGAACCTGTCTTTAAGAACACCCAAGAAATAGGGACAACCTGGGAATCAAGGACAGCTACTTCAGCCCCTTTGCCTATTCAGTACATAGAAATTGACCTGAGAAATAAGAACACCTCAGAATTCAGGACAGTTCTTCACAGCCCCTTGGGTGTCCCTAATTCCCAGGTTTCACTGTATACTAATATGGGTGTACATTTATCTCTCTCTTAAAGCACACACCATAGGGCAAGTTCAGAGGATACCTCTTCTTGTGAGGACAATTATTCCCACCAAGTACCGTGAATGTATTAAGGTTCCCTCTCATCCATGGATGCCTCTCTTATACATGTATTAACAGAATTACATGTATTTGGCTGAAAGGCTCTCCCTATTTTAGATGGTGGTAGTGGGTGGTGGGGGCACTGGGGGGTCACTGTATTAGACAGCCTCTTTTGACAACCCTGTATGAATGACTAGTTCACCATGAATGTTGCCTGTTTAATAGCCCCTGACAGCCCAGACTTTCAGCCTAAAAAACGGACAGACTTTTAAAGCTACTAGGTCCTTGATAAAAAAATTGAAAAAGCCAGTTTGCAATGCTGAAGTATTGTTATTTTATGCATGTCACAATCATGTACCTTAATATCAGCAGCGCATGCACGGCACCTGCACGCCATGAAAATGTCACCACCCCTTTGCAATCCTATTCAACAACCCTGGGCTATGTTCAGATCAGCAAATATTTTGTTCTCCCCTGGCTGAAGGATGAATTTAACAAATGGTCATGTGTCTGTGTACTGCATTCAGACAAGCAAACAGAGCACATTAACATTTAACATGTTTAATGAATCATTTGTTCCATTTTGTTACACTGAACAAATGTTTGCTACATTGAAGTTTCGCTAAAACGGAAATACGAGAAATCTCCTACGGATCTCCTACCATCTTTGACATAGCAAGTGCCTCAGTTTCTCGTTTGACCCATGCACCAAACATTTGGTGCAAACTGTTGTCCAGTGGAGCAAACGGAGTATAAGCAATTCATTAAAATTTTGCACTGTTTTGCCGGTCTGAATGCAGCCCAGGGCTGCGTTCAATAGCGGATCATTTGGTATCATTGCACATTGTTTGCCTACTAAATGACCTGTTTTCCCAGGGTGTTCACCAATGGAGGCAAACACTGTTGGAACAAAGATGGCGAAAGATGTCAGCAGTTGAAAATATTTTTTACGAATAAACTCTTAAGTACCGGTACTTAAATTTGACTTGCACCTAACAATGTGATCGAAAACAAGAAAAAAAAGTTATCATGTTGTACAGTGATCCCTCTCTTAAAGGACACTCTCTAGAAAGGACACCCCTCTATATAGAACACAATTTTTTGGCAGCAAGTAAGTTGTGAATAAATGCGGTGCTCTCTCTTGCCAAAGGACACCTCTCTAAAAAGACAAAATTTTTGGCAGAATGGGTGTCCTTATTAGAGGGGGACTACTGTATATCAACCATTATTAGACTACAGTTATTTTCAAAAATCTGAGTTCACACTTGGTCTCGCCTGACCGGCCATCAGTGGGGGGCTCTGTACAGATGTTCATCACGAGTGCCAAATCTCAATCAATTTTATCTTTAGATACTTGTTCAGGCTCCTCACTGGAGGCTTCTTTCAGAGAGTTCATGTTTGACTAGGGTAGTCATAACGCTCTCATATAGGTGCTACTTAATGGCACCATCATAGTTTGAAATCAGTTAGTAATAACTTTACGTTATTTTGGAAATTCATTTTCGCTGCGTGGCAAATGTAACAATTGTTCAGTATAGAAAATGTTTTCGGAAACCTGTTTTGCAAGAGCATTCCTATATTGAATGCAGCCCTGATTTATCAAATTGTTAAAACCTACTTAGTACCAAACAAGATCTGGTAAGCTGACAGCCAATTGATACCAAACCAGAAATATCAGCCACCAAGTATACATTTAGTTTCACCACTTTTGATAGTGACTCACATAATTACCCTACCCTTTTTTAAAATACCGCCACCACCACCACCACCACCACATATATTTTTTGCACTAAGAACAAGCAAAAGGTGTCAAAACTCAAAAGTATCAAACTCCAATGTGAGCCATTTTTAACGGAAAATATGGAAAAGTGCATGGACTTAAATTCGACCCATGCAATATTTGAAGAAAAAAACTTTTTCATGAAGACTTACATGAAGATGAACTGAGTTACTACTTGCTTACCTGTTAATTTACCGGAGGTGTAACCAAAGCTGGATTGGACAGATCGGGGTCGTTTCTGTGCTTTGTCGCACCATTCCTTGTATTTGTCATCCGCCTTTTTCTGTTTCTCCATCTTGTCTTCAAGCTCTTTTTTCTTTTTCTCCTGTTCTCGGAGCCTCTGCTCCTTTTCCTTATTCTTTTTCTGGTCAAGCCATTCCTGAAAACAGTTGAGACAAGATTGACCAAATGTTACGAGGCAACCCAAAAGATATACGACTATCGAGGGTATTACTCCTGCATGTGTACTGCTGTAGTAACATTTGTACAAACACTGATCCTGATTAATAATTAACAATTACCAACTGAAGTTACCAATAAACCTAATTCATCATAAGAAAATGAAGAAAAAATCTTATGTCTCCAGTGGTGTAGTTAACCAAGGCATATATTCAGAACATTGGTATCACTACCAAAATTTATAAAACTTATTTTCCAAAGACCACAGTAGCTCCTCTCTAACAACATGAACAAGGACACCCATGCATTCTGCAAAAAGCAATTGTCCTCATTAGAGAGGTATAATTTAATGAGAGGGAACATTATATGCATTTACACGCTACAGCACTTGCAGCCGAAGTATGCGTCCTTTCTGCTAAGGATGTCCTCGCTAGTCCTTTAGGAGAGGGACCACTGTACCGAAATGTAGTAAGCCTTTCTCAAATACAATGGAACCCAACCTTAAAGCTAACCCAGAATTAAGACCAGCCCAAAAATAAGACCATTTATTAAAATGATTATTCCACCAACAGTTACCAAACACTGTTGTTTTGCTTCAGAATTAAGGTTGATCTGGGATTCCACCGTACAGGACAGATGCTGCAGGTTCCAGTTTTTCATCACACATAAAACAAAACAATCTGTTCAAGGGCCTTTTTCTGCACACTTAATGGCTGGATAATCCAGGCCAAGCGCTGTGTGGGCAAAGGCCATGATGAGATGAAAGAAAGTTTTCCAGACTACCGGTACATTTGAATCTGCACCCCGGCAATCTAAAATTGAAGAGCTTCATTACATACAATACTGCTCTGGCGCCCAACAGCAAAATCAGTGCCTGCACGAATGTGGCGATCAGCATTGGCCTAATTCGAAAAGCTCTAGCTAAGCCAGGGAACAATTTACTTGCAAAATTTTGTATAGCAAAAAAATTGGACCTTTGAAGAATTTAGTCTTAAATGTAAATTGGACCAGTAATAGGATATTTAATAGTAAAAACTGCTATGCATTATCAAACTTGAGTAGCATTTTGGTGACCTTGTGACCCTTCACCCAACTGCCCAGCTACACCAGTTAAATTGCTCCCTGAGCTAAGCTAAATTTTGGCTAACCAGCCGATCAAAGTGAGTGCACAGGCACCAGCAACAGCCAGCATGTTCTGAAACTGGCAGTCACCGAGGTGAATTGGACAAGTAAACTGATGCTTACGCTCCGGGCGCTGGTCTGGATGTGGTCAGACTTGTATGGCTCTAGCCGGATGTGGCGGAAGAGCACACCCAAATTGGCTAGCCAGTTGAAGATGGCTTGAGCTCTGGCTAGCTTAGCCAAACATTGGTCAGGCTAGCTGTAACACAATGACAAGAGCAGTACTGTACGAGGAGAAAACATGCACTATGCATATCAGCTGCATATATTACATGCTTATATATCTGGCTCAGTTAACCATTTACCTGATATTTCTCTTTTGCTTTGGCGTTTGTCTGCCTCGCCTTCTCTTGTTCCAATTCTACTTTCACCTTCTCCTGCTGGTGTTTCCTTTTCGTTTGAACTTGTTCTATCACCAACTTCTTTTCCATCCATTCGCTGACTACTTTTTCTCCCTTCGCTTGCTTCTGCTGTTTTTCTTCTTCCTTGGCTTTTCTGATCTCTCTTTCTTTCTTCTTCTTGGCAGCGTCCTTCTCCTTTTGGGAAACCTCTTCCTTGGCTTTTCTTAGCAGCCATTTCTCCCACGGAGACAGGCCTGTTGAATCCTCGTTCTCTATGTTCTCGCCGTTTGTTTTCGACTGGGCAGACGATATTATGGTGCTTGTTGTGGGACCGCTTGTGCTTGAGATTGTATGACGTCTAATTTTTCTGAAAATTGATTAATAACACATATATGTATAACATATATACAGAAAATGGCCTTGCTATCAATATTTCATAAGCCAAACCTGACATAATACTTCAGTAGATTTATGGATACTTATGTAAACATGCTGGTACCGCTACTGCACACAAATGTATTTTGATTTGTAAGAGGCTTAACTGCTGGTACCTTTATAACCATTATACAGAAATAAGCTACCAGTACATCATTATATTGTCAGCTCTGCTTTGTGCTACTTCAGAGCTAATAATGGTATAGAAATATATAATTATGGACCTCTTTTATATGAAATTATGAACCTTCATCAACACATACATACTTTTCACTTGCCAACCACAAGCGAATGGGATAAGGTTTAGGTTTGGTTTAGGTTTATTGACATTTTCGCAACCGTTAGGTTGAATTGCAGATTCGTAAATACGTAAATACACTCACACATGCACGCATGTGTATAAATCCTGGGGTGTGGGACTATGGGTGGGGGGTTGAGTCGTGGATTGTGTGAGGCAGCCGACAACAGCAGGAATCTGTGGGCCGGGATGTAGGTAGGGGGTAGGGTCTGATGAATGGGTATGAGGATAGGGTGGGATGGGTTAAGTGGGCTGGGAGTGGGGTACGGGGTAGTGGCTGAGATGACTGAATGTGTGGGGTGCACTGGGATGTGTACATGGTGTAGGAGCAAAAGAAGATTAAATACGTTTATACAGCGTTTTGGCAAGGTGGGGTGGGTGGGATCTGGTAGGGTCACAAGATGTAGTGGTCAAGGCAGGAACAAATATTGTGCAGTTGTATGACGAAATCAAGTCATTTGAAAATTCCCATCGTTTTTGTGGCCAACGTTTTTCGTTTAATAAATACCAGTACAGTGGTCCCTCTCTTAAAGGCCACTCTCACGAGAGGCCACCCCTCTTATGAGGCCAAAATTTTCTGTCCTCACTACTATAAAGTCAATAGATTTCTCCCTCTCGCCAAAGGCCACCTCTCTTATGTGGCCACAATTTGTTCGCAAATAGGGTGGCCTTATAAGAGGG
>JAAUYG010097693.1_pt1 | contig 12862 bp, 5 predicted proteins | sample 7278091 | NCBI WGS metagenome assembly JAAUYG01 (sample SAMN14350201, study PRJNA611818) | marine sediment metagenome | isolation source: surface marine sediment (0.6m) | place: French Polynesia: Moorea | collected 2018-08
CGGCCGCATTCCCGTAAAACAGGGGCGGCTTTTGAAACCCCATTTTTTCGGCACGTTTCATTACGCTCTGGCCGAGGACCCGGTAAAAAGGTGCGGCCGTCGAAAGGATATCAGGGACACACTCAATATCATAACTGTTTAATCAGCCAAAAATAACAGTAGTACATCTGAAGCAGTGTTATGAATGTAGTGCCACAGGAATGCTCTACCAATAGTTAAGAAGAAAAATTGAAAATAAATGTGAAATTCCAATAAGTTAAAAGACAACAAAAGACCCATGGATAAAGATGGGTTTTATTGTAAAATATGAATACACAGCTACTATACATGTGTATATTAAACAGTACTAGTATTTAGTCTAACATGAAATACTAGTAATGTATAGTGATGCAAACAATTTGTGGGCAGTTATGAGTTTCTTGCGCATTATACATTAATGTATAAGCCATACAGTCGGAAGGGATATGTATGCATGTAGGTGCCCAATTTCTCCAGTTCAAAACAAGTTTGCCAAATTTGTCCTAATGTGTGTCCATCTCGATTCTCAATGTGTCAATGTGATCATTTAATTGTCAGCCATTGTTGGTGTCTCATCACAACTCGATCTCCAAGCCTTTTATTGTGCGATTATTATGAATACACGTACATGTACAGTGGTCCCTCTATGTTAAGACCACCCATGGGATGAAGAAAATGTGGTCTTATATTGCAGGTGGTCCTAAAATAAAGGTCATTTAACACAGAATATTGCCCTTTGGGACCAAATCAAGCTGTCTTATAATCAAGGGTGGTCTTAAAATAGAGGGTTGTAAAATAGAGGGACTACTGTACACTAGTGTACCTCGACATGCAAATAATTAATTCTACTTATTTCAGAAGCAATAATAAATTTATCACCAAATAGCGTGATATGAAGTGACATTGGATTTGTATACCATAATAAGTTTTGGGTCTTGAATTAAGGTCCACCCTAACAAAAATAGAAACTTTACTTTTCAGGTCCGTACATTTTCATACATATTCAGCTTTTGTTTAATTGTGCTTTTCAGTCAGGGACAATTTTGTAGGTTACTCAAAATGGTTATCATGCCAGACTATTATATGATACAAAGCCTGTTAACTCAGAAAACTCAGAGCAATTGAACTTAGATTTAGATGTACCAGGTGCATGAAGATTATATGTTTTTTCCCAGCATGCATCTGGTGTCAGCATCCATTTTACATACATGTGTATAGCATATTATTATTGTATTAATACAGCATCACTGGATATAAGATGCATGTACATGTACATGACTTGAAATAGCCAACCATGCAGTTATTACCACCTCCAGTATTATTTTACGATAAACCTCAGTCCTAATAAAAAAAGTGTGTACACTCATTTAATTATTTTCTTCATTGGTTCCAATCACTCAGACATGCTGGCAGCGAGAAGCCAAGCTAAATATAGAATATAACCAAATCATATACCTAACGCTACGCCACTATTGGGCGGGTTGCTGGCTCAACGAGACCAATAAGGATAATCCACTGCTTCACTGCCATGGTGCGCGGGTATTCAGCACGGCACGTGAACGGTGGTGGTATGTGGCTGTGAGCCACTGCTCATTTCACCAGGTAGAAGACGCGGTGACAGACCACCGATCACCCAACTTTGGCATTGTGTTGTCGACAGAGCCACTTTCACAAAAAACCTCAAGTTTAAACATTTATATCCCAGAAAAGCTTACATGACTGGCACTGACAATATGTTTGTGAACTTACATGTAAGTTCATCGCTTCAGACCTGAGATTTTTTATGAAACTGGCTCCAGTATCCCCTCTCTTTTTCCAAAATGTTTCAAATGTGTAGTACAGCAGCAGAACCTGTCTTACAAGACCGCTGTTATTGGACACAAAAGTTTCTGATATCTCTCAAGACAGCTAAGTTCCAGGTCTCTTATGACAGGTTCAGTTACATTGAAAAGTTTGGTCTTTCTGCCTGGGATAATAGTCTTTTAAGACAGGTGGTCTCTAATGGCAGTGGTCTCTCAAGACAGGTTGCGCTGCACATACAGTGTATATGTATTGTGTTCTCTCCTATCTCTCCAATCCACCGGCCAAGACTTGCTCTGCAGTGACAGTTACATGTAAATTCAGCAAAAATGGACTGAATTTATAAATCTCCAAATGTTGAATTTATAAAGACCGTTGTATACATGCATACGGCACAAATGACATGCTCCATCACTTCCCAGGCAATGAAGAAAACTATGTTGAAATGGTCAGGTGTATCACCAGGAGGTACAGTTTGCTTCTTTAGTCTACATGATTATGATCTGATGATGCTTCTTCGTAAATGTTCAGAAACTGCGGTGCGAGTCTTGGATTGGTGTTTAAAACTATGTATAAATATTGATTTGTGCTTATTTATTTATTATTTTAAGTTTGCCCTCAGTGGCTGTATGAATGTGCCTACTGTAAGTTAGTATTATACTTTCCCATCTTTACTAGTTGTTTTATTCAGTATGACCTGTGCTGGCCAGTGTATCATTGGTGGACTGTATTTCTTTATACAAGTAGCTCTGTGTACCAATGTTGTCTAGCTGTGCAATCTGTTCCCTTAGAACTGTACTGAGAAGGAGAACCAGCTGAAGGTGGGACAGAACCAAAAGGTCATCCTTAGCCGAAATCAGGGCCACTGTCAGCAAGATGAGCTCGGACTCCCAATAATCCGTTGTCAGTCACTGAGAAACTTCCGATCATTTAGGCCGCGATGGTGGTTTGTGGCCCTTTCTCGTTGTGGGGGTGACCGCAATTACTGGGTACTAATGTAACTGATTTCCAGCGCTGACCATATACATGTACATGTAGTTCAAACACCAAAAAGATACGATGATAGATACAAATTCTTTACACCTCTCTAAAACATCACTAACAGGCTGTGTACTACCATCATGTAGTCACAGTATAAATACATGTATGTATCCTAGCTATATTTGTAAATGTGCCATGTTAATGTATAGTTGCTTGAATTGTGAATTCCTTGCTGCTTGATCTTTTTTTAGGAACAGAAATTTTCGAAGCTGCCAGCTTTTTCTCTTTCAAACAACTTACATGTAATTAGCTTTCCAAGTTTGTATTTATTTATTTATTTATTTATTTATTTATTTATTTATTTATTTATTTATTTAATTACTTATTTATTTATTTCAACCATAATAATACTTCAAATCATACACCACCAACATGATTTTGTTTAAATATTTTCATGTAGTTATTTTTGCCTGTTTTCAGTGATTAGCTTTCCTCTTTCATCCTTTATTAACTTCCATTTTGTCCATATTATTATGACACTATGGCTATTATTTTACTGTCACCGTGCGTCTTAGCGTTCTACTGTCTTCCAGGCTGATATGTTCTGCTGCCAGGTTTTCATGCCTGTTGAATCTTATATTTTTGTGTTACCTTCCGAGTGCCATTTTGCTATGATGTTTCATGAGAAGAAAGCAATATTGTTTACTTTGTTTTACACTTTTCCTTGATACAGTGGTTTGCCATTGCTTGTCTTGTTCTTATAGATGCACGGATGCTTCGTATACATTTATAAGAACGAGGTAATCAAGTTGTGTTAATTGGACCGATTCTGACCAGTTCTTATATTTATCATGTTGGGTAGACGACTTTGTATTCAGATTCTTAAAAAGAGAAACTGAGTATGCTTTTGACAAAGTAATGAGCTACATGTAGGGCATTTTTTTTTAGTTCAGGTAAAATTTTATCACAATTTTGCTGGGAGAGGACTCAGAGGAGGTGTGGTAGGGACGGAGAGAGCGGTTGTGTGTGCAGATTGAAAACATCTACTCTGGCATGATGAAGGCTTTTTAACTTGCAATAGCTATATACATGTATTAGATCTGAAACCAGCTACTGGTATTATACTATTATATTAATATTAAACCGAGAAATTAATTTCAATACTGTTTCTAATTTTATAACTAATGACAACCAATAAAAGATTATCAAACCTGACCAAGGTAATACAAACATTGTCCACATGTATATACCCAGTCCAGATAAAACTACATGTAAACACAATAGCAAGTGGGTACTGGAAGGCACAGTGTTTCATGCAATGCTTTTGACTACTTTAATGGGCATTAAATTGAAGTTGGTATTTAGAGTCTGTTTGAGGCAGCCAAGTGTAACATGTTATCTCAACTGCTTTCATACAATGGTGAATGCTTTTCGTCATCTTTTCTGCCATTATTTTATGCTACAGCACTGTACATTTTCCTATGAAATGTCTGCAGGTTGTAGTTTGATTTCAGCTTCAGTCTACAAACACATCTGTAATTTTGCTTTTCAGTTTTTCAGCTACATCGTACTGCAACTTTTACGTTTCCCATATTTCTGAGATAATTCTTCATCTGAACTTCTGATGCACACAGAAGGCAGCCAACTCAGTCACCATTGGGACTTTGTTATAATCATACCCTATAGGTTCTATAAAGCAACTCTCAAACAAACAAAAACCTTTAAAAAAAGTTTTGCGTGTGTGCCCGTTTGCAGAACTGCACCGCCAGGCAGTCACCTCCGCATATTAGGCCGAATAACAACCAACAGATAGTGCTCACGACCAAACCTGGCCATTTCTGGTCGGGATGCCGGGAGGAGGGGGATCCCCAGACAGGGCAAACCCTGGTTTGTGAGGCAGCACGAACATTCCGCTCTGCACGGGAACGTTGGTGGTTCGTAGCTGTCAGTCGCTGTGTCAATGATACTATCAAGGTACTTAACATACCCACGAACAGTGACGTTATAGGCAGCACCATGGTTTTCACCCCTTTTTAGACATGCACATTGGGTTAATTTGTTTAAGATGCTGCATGTGTTTGATTCAGTTTAAATTCGATGTTGTCGCTTTTGAAGGTCTGAACCTGATTTTTGTTGCTGAATATATAACTGTATAGTCATTGCACAGGGCTCGAAATTACGCCGGAATAGTGCTATAATCGTCATAAAGTACCATTATAATTCTGCTAATTAGTCACTGAAGTTACTTCAGTGCTAAGCAGCTCTGGAAAAAAATTTACCACCAGAAAAATTGACAAAAAACCCTAACCCCTGAAATGATATATATATGTATCATAAATTTTCGTCCCCTTTAGCGTCCTGACTTTGTACCATTAATTGCCTTTCCAAGATTCCCTATTATAACACAGTTGTATATGTACCGGTAGTATAAGTTAATAAGTCACACATCATGTACATGTTTTGTATGTTGCCAAAAAAACAGTGATTCCCCAGGATTAACTTGATATATCGCTTGTAGTAAAGGTACATGCATATGACTAAAAATTTTTGATTAAAAAATTCTTCTGCAATATACTTACTACTGGGCGGGTAGAGGAAGTTTTGAAAATGAACACTATTGAAATATGTATAGCTACAAAATTTTTTCATGTTTTTCTGGCATGTAAACAGTATCACAGGGCATTTTAAAAAAAAGAAAACCCATGTAAAAAAAAAGAAAAAACATGTATGGTAGTGTTTTATTTTACCAATAAAACAATAAAATTTTGCATACTGGGAAAGGTTAATGGTCGAGCCCTGCAATGTATGCTTTTGTTGTTGTAGTAACACAGCGTGCATTGAACTGTTTGTTGTTAATTCACAAGTATTTTAAATTTTTTCCTTTTTTCTTTTTGTGCGCATTAGTACATTTTGTAGCTAAGAAACAAAAAAAAAAACATTCCTTGTGTACATGTAGCATTTAGAATTTTAGATAATTTTAGCGGCAGTTTTAATCCATCACCTCGTTCTTCATTATAATTTAAGAGTTACAGCGTGTCACTAAAAGTTCGATGTACACAATGTGGCTCAGCAACTTGTAGGCTTTCACCTTAAGTTCCTCATCAAAACAAGAGAACGAAAACCTAAAAAAAAGTTTCACACAATAGTTGAATGCTTTACATGATATTATATAGCAGGAGATGTCTGCATGAAACCCTGACACAAGCCTAGGTGCACTACGCGATGACCATGCAAGCAATAAGCATACATTGTACATGTACATGTATAACCCATCCAGCATGCCCAGGGCCTGCAACAAGTCTGACCAGCAATCCTCAACTCCTGACACTTTGTGTCAAATTCTAGCTTCAAATTGTCACATTCTCCAGTCGTTATTGTCTCCTATGCTTTATATTATTTACATTATATTGAGAAAATTTTACTTGATTTCTTTTTCCTTCAGCGCTTAGCAAGCATATATAAGATACTGGATGTTGTAGTAGACCTTCGATGGGGTGCCATCTCATGTCTCCGACCTTCCCTGTGTGGTCCTGTTGTACTTGGAAATTTCATGGCATACATGTACATGTCTACTGCAATTAGCCTCTATAGATCACCGAGACATACAACTGCTAGCTGAAGTACATTGTACTTGCTGTATACCGGAACATGGTTTTGTGGTGGTAGACTTATATACATGTACAAAGGATGCATTAACCTACAGGTACTGCATGTCTATACAAATACAAATGTACATGTACATGTACAGTTACATTAAATGCTAAAGATGCTTCTGCTACAACAACTATTACCTGAGCAGCTTCATATTGGGGTATGAAAGGGATGCCATCAGTCTGTTTGATCAGGGCTGCCTGGAATTCTCGAAAATGCTTAAGTTTATAAGTTTTGATCGAAGTCAACTTAATTGCGTCAACTTTTATGTCTATACAGCCTGTGACCTGTGCAAAAGCTGTACAGTACTGGCACTCCCTTGTGGGCCTCGGATACTAAGGAGTACATGTACATGTATGTTCTACCCCAAATATAAATAGAACTATTGTCCTAGGGCTTTGTGAGACTACATACATGTAGATGCAGCTGTTTTTAAAATATGCCATTTGCCCCAATGCATTATTCATTGAACCAGCTCGATCTGTACAAAAACATGTGTCATCATTAACGAACATGCGGTATATTGAAATACAGTAGCAAATACCATAACAAATATAACAAATACAGTAGCAAATACCATAACAAATACAGCAACAAATACAGTAGCAAATACCATAACAAATACAACAACAAATACAGTAGCAAATACCATAACAAATACAGCAACAAATACAGTAGCAAATACCATAACAAATACAGCAACAAATACAGTAGCAAATACCATAACACATACAGCAACAAATACAGTAGCAAATACAGCAACAAATACAGTAGCAAATACCATAACAAATACAGCAACAAATACAATAATACAATAATTTTTACCAGATATGTGTCAGCAGCCTTTCTTGTATTGTATCTTTCACTTGTGTAAACTTGTACTGTACCCTTGTATTTGTATGTATATAGACTGTAATCTACTAAACAATACGTATATCCTGATTTTGAATTCTGTGTACAGTGGCTGTAAATATGCAAATACATGTAACTAACATATAGGAATCATGTGATCTGACTGATCTGATATTGTAGGTGTTAGGAGGCATGTGTTGATGTCTTGAGCTTTAAGTGCTGACAGCTTTGTCATTGTTCTTATACATGTCTGTCTATAGTATGTACTCCCCTTGTACATGTATTTCAACGAGTACCATACTACTGACTGTTGTTATTAGCATCTTTCAGAACTACATGTACTAAAACCCTTCTACATTGTACTCTTATTAAAGCTTTTCATCACTTTCTATTATATGGAAATGGGAGTAATAATTTTGACTCATTATGTGTTGTAAATTAAAGATAATAAAGTTTTGATTTAAATCCTGTGTAAATTAATTATTAAACAAATTCAGGCAGTGCTAAGGCATTTGTAGTGTACATGTAGTATATACGTTATGAAGGCAGTTATCAGTACAACTCAATTTACTCTTAACTTAATTTATTTGCACCATATATTTACTTGTAGTGCATATCATATCCTTTGACCTGGTAAGTCTGTACATGTACCGGTAGCTGTTATACTATATAAGTACATAGTAGGAGCTTTCTATCCGGATTTTGATTTCTGTATTTTGAAAACACACAACAGAGACGATTTCTGTAGCCATATGGGTATATGTAAAATTCTATGGTTGTTGATATAATATGTGATATACCGTACTACAAATGCATGTAATTGTCTTTGAATAAACCGGAAAGAACCAAATGTTCAGTTCTAATAAGTGTGTTCTGTCCCTCAGGGCCTCAACTTGAACTACAAGATTACGATGACTAACTCCAGGGATAACGTCTTCCAAAAGCATTTCTCAGCCGATGAGTTCTGTACGTAGACCTACTATACCCTTTAATTAGTGCTTGATTACATGTAAACGTTATAATTAACTCCCAGATATCGCATTTAGGAAAATCTATAGCTAACAAACTTCTCCATCTGCTATATCAAATATTAATCTCTTGTCTAATGTACTGTTCTTGTACCAGTAGCTGCTATCATGAAAAGCTTTTATCGAATGTAATATGTATCAGCATTACGTAGCATCTGGGAGGTATTGGGTCTATGCACATTCACACCTATGACAATGTGTACATGTAGTTCGTAAAGCGCCAAGCACTAATTTAGTGCCGCTATTCATGGAATGCTCCCTGGGTAGGTGATGTTTATTAAGTGATAAATCACTCTACTCACAGAACCAATTCATCATGTTCTTCGTGGTAAAAGGACTGCATTAAGTTGCCACCCCCTGATAGCAGCATGGATATTATGATAAAAATTCGGCAACCTTTTTCCACTCTGAGTTGACTCTGTGAGGAGAATGATATTGATCAAAAAATTACGTTTCCCGAGTCCCAAAACATTTGTTCTCAAACTTTAATTGTTATAAGTGCTAGAAATTTTTTCATCTGTGTGTGCGTGGGGGAGGGGGGTTATTGTCATTACATGTACACTAAAACTGTATGTGATTGATTTCCTGATAACAGCCAACAATAACATGAGTTTCTAGTTCGACTTGCATATGTCTCTCTGTAGTTATTATTATAGCTTAAAATTTATTGGCATACAAATGTTTAAGCAATTGCTAAGGAGCTGAGATGATCCGTGATCTGTTGCAGAGTTTGCTTTTTGATTTTCCAGATATATTAGAAGTGGACATAGCCTTCCTTCTGGCTGAAATAATAATGTTGTGTATATCCATAGGCTGTGCAGGTAAGTCTACTGTACAGCTACCCCCAACTGGGAGTGTACAGCCATAGCTCGTCTACATGTAGCAACACATGTCATATAATTTTGGATGTGGTGGTAATAGATTTATAGAAAATGACGTGACACCAATAAAGTACCAAAAATAATTTCTAAATATAGAAAATGACAATATACAAATGAAGTATACTACCAACAAAGTAAGTTCTAATTATAGAAAATGACACAGCACCAATAAAGTACCAATAAAATATTAAGTTCTGATATTGAAAATGACAATACATGTATACCAATGAAGTATAGTACCAACAAAGTAAGTTCTAATTATAGATAATGACATATGATGCCAGTAAAGTACCAATAAAATATTAAGTTCTGATAATAGAAAATTACAATAGACCAATGAAGTATAGTACCAACAAAGTAAGTTCAAATTATAGAAAATTATGTACATTGTACATAGTACCAACGACGTACATGTACATGTAGCAACAATGTAAGTTCTAATTATAGAGAATGACCTATAACCAATAAAGTACCAATAAACTGTAAGCTCTAGTTATATAGAAAATTACATAACACCAATAAAGTTAGTTCTTATATTTTTATAGAAAATGATGTAACACCAATAAAGTACAAATAAAGTAAGTTTTTACTTTACCAATAGTACTGCCTGGTCCTAAATTATTTGCACACATACATGTATTTAGCTGTTATACTCTGGTTTTAGACAGGGGAACACCTTTGTCCAATATTTACACTGTTTTCCATCTATTTTTTCACAATAAAAAAGAAATGTTTTAAAATGCATGTTCAGGCAGTCTCCGTAACCTGAGTAAGAGATCCATTATCTGATTTCCTCTACATGCATGGTCCTATAATAGAGTGACTTTGCTACTGATGAAGTACATTACAAATTGGAAACATGCCGGTACCTTGAAATAACCGTTAAAGTAAGACACCCCCCGAATTAACACCCTTTAGTACTGGTGCAAAAGTTGCACACCCAGTTCTAGTTAAAACAGCTGATAATTATCATTTTGATCATGGCCTTAAGCCTTGGCTTCCACCATGTACTACAGACAGTATACATGTATCAAAGAGTTCTGCATTGTATACTGGTAATAAATTACTGTTCATATTTTCAGTAGAGTCATAATACTTGTAATTGCTTTATATTACTAGTAATTAATTTACCGGGAACATACATTATTCATGTAATGTACGTATTATAGACCTTGCATCTTAATTGTCCACTCCAAATTTAGTAAAACTTCTGATGCAGTTTAGTAGACCATCTGTTCAGCTGCATTTGTAAATTATCATATATCGCCTTCATTTTAAATGCTGGCTACATGTACTTCAATATGTTCAAGACAACTGCTAATTTTGACTTGAAAAGACTTGGACACCAGACAAAATAATGTATGCGAGTAACAAATGGTCATAGTAATTATAATATGCCTATAGTAATTGTCATAAACTATAAAATGTTAATTTATGTTTTTATGACTTTATTATAGGTCTACAAATACAAGGACTATAGAGTACTGTGTACAATGTACCAGCAGTCAGAATTTTTGCAACTACACATGTATACCTGTCATTCAGATAATGGAAGTTTAATTCCATTGATTAAGTGTGCATCTACACATGTATGGTTTTCATGACCATTATGCATTTTCCTTCTCTCTGCTAATTTTCAGTGGCCTTGCGTAACCGTCAGCTTTTCCACTCCACATACAAGATGTACATAGCCTCCCTGTCCCTGGAAGTCTTACATCTGCTCTTTATGGTGATTGGCTACGGAGAATACTCTAAGACGGGCGTCAGCGGTCAACTCTATGCATTTAAAACTTTTGGTAGGTCTCAATGTGTGCTGAATATGTGCAGTATTCTAAAGATTTTTATTTTTCTGTCCAATAGAATTAGTTGCATTGTGTGGTTTTGGTTCACAGTGTTCAATACTTTGTTCAAGTGTGCATTTCTGATGTGATGCACCTTTTGAAATACATGTATATCAAAAGACGCGAGCAAATATTTACTAGTAAAAAAAAGCCAACTGGCATATGTATAGTTTTTGTAAGCATAAGAGTAGACCTTGCTTGTGTTCTGTTCATACCATATAGGTGTTCATACCTACATGTACAGGTATACGGATAGAGTTTTCCACCTAATATACCCTCACAACACTAGACACTAGCCCATTACAGACAAAACTTACATGTACATGTATGGGATGAACATTTTCACACAACTGTCTCTTACATGTAGTTGGACGTAATCATTTTAAATTTTATACGCTTACGCAAAATGAATTTACTGAAGATCAAGTCAGAGATTTTGTTCTTAAACATAAAAAGCACATTGACATTTGTTTAAAAACAATATGACATACTGAGGGCTCCGCATGGGTAAAAAACGAAGTGCGACACAGCCACTTTAAAAGTTGTAGAATCTGACATGAGCCTTTTATAAAAACTGCAGAAAAGTCACGTCAGAGTCTTATAAAAAGTAACAGGGGACATAGGAAAATAAATAAAAAGTACCGTGTGACATAGCATAATTGTTTGGACCCATGTGTAGCCCTATACTGGATTGAGCCCGTATTAAGCAATCTGCATCTGAGATCATCACATTCAATCAAACCTGCTCTAAGGGCCCCCTCTATATAAAGACCACCTGCCTACAAAGACCACATTTTACAGGTACCCAATGGTATACTTTCCATGTTACTGAAGCTACATATAAAGACCACCTGTGCATAAGGACCATATTGTGGGCGTCCCTAGGGTGGTCTTTATATGCAGCATTAATTCACATATCATGCATATGCATAACTAGAGATGGACATTATCCCATCTATTTGTTTCAGCACGTATCATGGAAGCTGCCAGCTTACTCATCTTTATGCTAATGCTCATCCTTATGGCCAAAGGCTTCACTATCACCAGAGGGCGTATCAGTCAATTGGGGTCGATTAAAATTGCCGTCTTCATGACGCTATACACCATCACGTATGCTGTGCTGTTCATATATGAAGCATACGTAAGTATAACGTGTGTGTGCTGTCATTATATGGAGAGAACATATATGGGGGGGGGGATAAAGTGTTGAAATGTCTGGCATTAATACCATGTACAGTAGTCCTCTTCTAATAAGGACACTCCTTCTGCCAAACAATTCTGTCTTATTAGAGAGGTGGCCTTTGGTGAGAGGGAGCATTACATATATTCAATATACTTGCTGCCAAGAATTTGTGTCCCTTCTAGAGGGGTGTCCTCTCTAGGGAGTGTCCTTTAAGGGAGGGACCACTGTATGTTATACAATTGGAGCCTGTTTTAAACAAACCAAAATACACATGTACCATACGTTTGTAAACATATACTGTATATCAAGTCTGATTCCATACAGGAGGACCATAGGATAAGGCATTCCCCAGAAATAAGACCATCCCAGAATCAAGACCGCTTGGTAGCCTCAACCATGGGTGATGGTCTTAATTCGGTAGTTCCACCGTACTTTTAACAGCAGACGTCTGGCTCTGTGGGTGCAACTTATATAAATATAGGTTTACATGTATATTATATACCGGGGAGCCTGGGTTATCTTCCCAGGTGCTCAGCCCACAGAGCAACCCCGGCGCGTCCCCAAAGTGGCGGATAGGGGAATGACCTTTAGTTAAAGGTTAGCCAGCTACTTAAACTGGCCGCGGAC
>JAAUYG010016920.1_pt1 | contig 12861 bp, 5 predicted proteins | sample 7278091 | NCBI WGS metagenome assembly JAAUYG01 (sample SAMN14350201, study PRJNA611818) | marine sediment metagenome | isolation source: surface marine sediment (0.6m) | place: French Polynesia: Moorea | collected 2018-08
CCCCCCCCCCCCCCCCCCCCCCCCCCCCCCCCCCCCCCCCCCCCCCCCCCCCCCCCCCCCCCCCCCCCCCCCCCACCACACTTGTGGTTGAAACATTAGTCATCACTCTATAATGACTCCAATACGAAAAAGAGCCAGCAGTACGTCAAAGTCCATGTGCTTATTAAATATGGTATTATCTGAAATTTTGTTAACATTCAAACAACTTTACTTTAAATCTATACCAATATTTTTTTCACGCGAAGGAATTCACGTACATGACTGTAATTCTTATTTCAAAAGTATACATATGGGTAAAACGTTATAAACTCAAAGTTCAACTTGGTACATCGCGTGCATACAATACAACGTGTGCATGAACAGATTTCTAACAGAGCTTTCAGTTATGAAACTAAATCTGTATACTAGTAACCAGTATGGCACTTTTTATTTAAATAGAGTCAAACGACGATATCTACATTTAAAAAATTGTCTAGTATTCATGCAATAAACGTGAACACTTGTACTTTGGTGCGCTAAGCATGTACATGTTAGTTTCTTTTCTACCTTGAAAGGTTCGCATTGAGAACTATCAAGTTGTATTACGTTCTATCCTTCACTTCCTATCCAAAGTGACGTACCATTTAGGCATTTATTTCAATTTAAGGCCAATTTGACGGATAAGCTTGTGACCATCGAGGTCATTTTGAAATCTGCCATATACGTTTATTCAGCCACAATGGTTAATTTACGTGTCTCTGTAACCAGCTGTATTTGTTCGTTTGCAGGATACTCTCACTGGGCACAGAAGAGAATCGTATCCCGCACCCGACCTGAGGATTTCACGCTCACAGACGTGGAATGGAACAACGACGCAGGAACCGGAAGTACCGTCTCCGTGGTGGACTCCGGCGTTTATGCAGACCACCAGGAGTTCCAGGGAAAGGAGATATCGACCTACACAGCTGACCGCCTGGCACGTACGGAAGGCAATACAGACCTGTACGGGCACGGTACACACACTGCGGCACTTATAGCGGGTGGGGCATACGGCATTGCCAAGGCTACGTCTGTAACGTCTCTGAAGGCTTGTGACCGAAAAGGAGAGTGCACAGAGTTTGACATCATAGAGGTTCTGACGTGGGCGTACTTGCACGAAAACCGGCGAGCCGGCAGGAACATTATCTTGATCAACCTGAAGTCGGAACACATCGGTAGCGGTCTTTGCGAGATGCTGAAAGTTCTGTCGGAAGATGATTTTATCGTGGTAATCTCGACCGGACGCTACGTCACCTCCACGTGCCTCGCGCCACTCTGGACTTCCGATCACGTGGTCCTCGTGGGAGCTACCGACATGGGGGATCGAGTGGCCACCTTTTCTCGGCCAGGAAAAGTCGATATGTTTGCCCCAGGGGTGGGTATAGAATCCGCCTGGATTGGATCCAGGGACGCCAAGCTGGTTCTCTCTGGAAACTCTCCGTCGGCGGCTCTGGTGGCCGGTTCCTTGGCGGGATATGCCGGCCACTTTTCTGGATCTCAGCCTACGGTCACCATGCGGAAGTGGCTCATGGAACACACGCTTCCGGTGGAGACTGTGTCACCCACGAAACAGACGGATGTGATTCCTTTCCTGTACGTGCCGTATCTATTGATCGATGGGAGACAAGACAACGGAACCAGAGGCCAACCTGTGGGGAACTCTGACTGTGAGGAAGGCTACATCATCGCTGCTGTGATCATTGCTTTCCTCTTGGCCCTTACAGTGGTGGGCGTCTGTGCGTACTGCAACCGCACAGCGAAAAAGGCCAGTCAGGAGATGTCCCCGGCCTGCCAAACTGTTAGATACAACAACAGCAACAACAATAACCACCGTTTAGAGTTTGGACCTTAAGTGTGTTTGTTTAATCTTATTGTGATTTCGTTTTTTTTTTTTTTTTTTTTTGCATTTGCAATTTTCGGTAATCTTATCTCAAAAAGGGCTAGTTGTGGCGAAACGAGACACGCATTTAGGCCCTGCGGATACGTGTAACCATGTTAGTGATTTGATATTTATAACGCAATGTTTACTTAAGGTAATTTGGGGCCAAGTTAATAGTACTGTTTACAAGGTAACTTTTGACCGTTAGTGTTTAAGATAATTCTGAGGACAGTGGGTTCTTTTGCGATTTTTGGCAACCTGGTACATGTACTCGAAAACAGCTGGTCGTGAAGTAAAGCGCACAAAATGTTTAACCCCGATATCAAGTATTTGGGGGACACAAGGTACATGTACATTGACCGCTAAATGTTCAAGGGCATTTTGACGTTAAGCGCTGAGTTTTTAAGCTTAAGCTTCTTTTTCGGTAACTTCTGTAAAAAAAAGACTGTTCGTGGAGCGAAACGGGCAAAATATGGGCATCCGGGATGAGTATTTTCTGTACAAAAGGTACTTTGAGCCGTTAAATGTTCTGATATAAATGTAATTGTTTGAAACTTCGCCTGTAACTTCCTGAAACGCTGGTCGTGAAGCAAGCTCGAATTTTGGGGGGTTGGGGGGTGGTGGACTTATGTTTACAGTGTACTTATAGTGCTTTGAAACACTTGTAGACCCATTTAGCCAATTTTGGCACAAGTTAAATTTAAAATCAAAGTCATGCAACTCTGGTGCACTACCGTAAAAGTCTCTTGATTGGAATTCTCCATGTCAAATGCCGAGGCCTCTTGCCCTTTTGTCTATTCTTGCACGCTTTAATGTTTACCAAAACGAAACTGTACATTTTGATGAGATGCAAATTTGTAGTACTTGTGTGAAGTTTAACGATCGCTGGGTATATTTTTATGCTTGCCACCTCTGTTGTATCCTTGTGATGTAATTAAACTTACATAGCCAGTGACACTTGTATATTAATGTAACTCTTAACTGTAACCAACATTAGATAATTATTTAATATATACATGTATTAACGCGTATTTCACACTCACAGAAGCAATGTTGTTTCCTAGTCAAACCGTTGTCTGTCTCACTCGGAACACCGTAACCGAAACGTCCCAGTGAGCTTACCAGTTTGCTTGATTGACGTCTGGCGTTATGTTAAGGAACAAATTAGGCTTATATAATTTATATTAGATAGCCACGTATATTCAGCATCGTCAAGTCATTCCAATGGTTACTTTCATTTGCATCAAATGTTTCGTTTCACGGTTGCTGTAATCAAATTTGCCTTCTAATGGTGCAGTATCGTACATGTATACAGTTCTATACAAAAGTACTATACAAGACCACATGATACGGGTATTATATGAGCACAATTTTCATATACTTGTAACGCAGTCCCACCGAAGAAAACTTCAGTAATGTATTGAGGGTTTTCGTTAGCCACTGTAAAGATGTAACGTTACAGATTAATTTCGTTTTGCTTCTTTAATAAGTAGTGTTAAGGTTTCACAAAAATGTCTATGGTTTTCTGCCTGTACTTACCTATATGTTAATGGCTTGCTTGTGGTGGTCTTCACCTAACATCATGTATTGTAGACTAAGGAACTGCGGTTATTGCTGATTAAAGTGTTTCCAGAAATAAATGTGTTAACACTATGTGTACAACTTTCCACTTACATGTATTTGTAGTATTTATCCATGGAAAGATTGCAATATTCAGTATAGTACATGTACATAGATGCAATTCTCATAGTTTTTATGTTTATCCAAAGGATGTTTCAGTATATTTTTGTATTTTTATTTAAAGTTTTTCGTCTGCTGCTGCATGCTCTATATTTGACATGTTAAACGATCTATTCATACACGTCATGCACATGATGTATGTACATGTAGTAAAATTAGTTCGTGTTGGCTATATCTTGACTACGTTTAGCAATGTAGTACTTCACTGTCAGTCAAGAAAATAGGACATGTAATTCTAGCAGAACGAATATATAGCCTCGCAGAAAAAAAGTTATGATCTTATGTAGTTTAAAATTGGTTAAGCGAACTTTGTCATGTAATCTGAGAATTCATGAACCAGATCCATGGTTAATGTGCTGTGTATGTGCTGTGTATGCGCTCAGACTGGTGCTGTTCATGTTTTCGTAGATTGCAGCTGGAATATATGGGTTTACTAGCTGCCATCCCCTGACGAAGGCAGAGAGATTCTGCCGAAAAGTCGGGAACTTTTTCCACCATCATTTGCCTCTGTGTGCAGAATGTTTCATTCTTATAATGTCATTCCCAGGTAAAATGCTCAAATCGCAGGCTCGATTCCAGCTTTATTTCAGTTTTTACACATGTATGCTTACAGTACCTTTTTATTTTACCTTGGATAGCTGGGACTTAGCGCGGATAGCCACTTGTCATGACTTTATAGGCAGTATTGCTTGACATTTTAAGGTATGACTGACTCCAGATGTACACAACGTAAATGTGATTTCATCAATAAAGACGTGAAACCTGACCCGGATTGTTCGTTTTATGCAGTGCACAGTTTTAGTCTGACATCACATTCCAAGTTCTTAATGTCCCCAAAATCTTGCACTTGTAACATTATCAAAAGATCCGTTAATATGCCTATGCCAGTATGATGTATCATGTCTCTGTCCTTAAGGCTTATCCGATGACTAAGCTCGGCAAAATGCAGCTGTTTTAAAGCACAAAGCGCCCAATGTCAACATATATACTACAGCATGGTTGGGATATACCTACTTTGTTTCTAAGGTTTCAGGGCGTTTGGGTTAAAATTGGTAAGACATATAGCTAGGCAGCTTAGGTCAATTTTTTGACCGGATGGGGACAAATCTGACAAACGTGTGACATTTTTTCCTAGCTATCTACATCCAAAATACTTTCAATGTTTGCTAGGCCCCACGTACACAGGTCATATTGACAGCATGTACGAGGCAAACTGCAATTTTGAGGTTTCGCACTCTGAGAATAGGGGAAATCGCCGTTAGAACGGCTAGATGGAAATGACGATATAGTAAGTGGCAAGTTGGAACTCTCAAAAATTGACATAAGCTGTAGGTGGATGGCCACTGGTTTGCAAGACAGCCCTTCTTGCAAAGATTAAGAATTTACAAGGAGAACATTCCCACATCGGATGTTTTATTGCTTTTTCGCATTGCACATGGCAGAAGAGGCTCTCCGCAAAACATTGGAGATTGACATCTATAGATTTTAGGTGACATACAACGAGAGAGAGAGAGAGAGAGAGAGAGAGAGAGAAAGAGAGAGAGAGGATAATACAGGGTCCCTCTATTTTCCAAACCCTTTATTTTAGAACCACCCGTGACCACTTTGTTGGTTCCAAATTGCCACTCTATGTGTTAAATTACCTTTATTTTAAGACTCCCTCCAATATAAGGCCAGGTTTCCTTGATCCCATGTATTGTCTTACAACGGAGGGGATATGCATTTGTTGCGTTGCGTGTGATCAAAATAAAAACACGGCCATACCAAATATGCAAAGCAGGCATTTTTGGTTTCAGCTCAGTGTTTGACATTTCTTAGCATCTCAACAGAAACTTCTGTTAATAGAAAGCGAGGCACCCCCACTAGGACGACTCGCTTACAGCTTTGGTTGGACGACTCGCTTACACAGCAAATGGTGAATTCAAGGACCATGCACTTGGCTGTTAATATCCAGTGTCACTTTGATTTGACTATTATAGGTTTGAACCATATGGGAAATATTATAAGTTCAGTTTTAATTGACTTAGAAAAGAATCTTAGAGAAGCTGAGCAAAAGTCGGAGCCGTCCGTGTTCAGTAATGGTTTTGGCGTCAGCACACTTTATTTGGGACGCTCAGAATCGCTTTCCTGACGTCAATCTTCTACTTCTAGAAGCTGCAAAAATGTTCGCCCACTGTGAATCTTTAACTACTCTTCATTTCTGGACAGTATTGGGGACTGGGGATGCAGACACTATTTGATCATAAATGTGCATGTAACATATCGAATTGTATATACTCTACAAGGTTGACTAAAATCTCCAGTTCAGGATAGGATGTGCAACTATTTTTGATTGAGTAAGTTTTCAATAAAAGGATGGATATCATTCCATATCCTGAGTTTGGAGATAAAACCAACAGACAAGAACAAATAACAGTACATTTGTGCATTGATACTATCAAAACAACAGGCCATTTTCATTCAAATAAATGAACACACAAAAACAGATAATAAAGAGCAATATTAACTACATCTGATGGCTTGAAATTATCCACATGCTATTGTATGGAGTAATTGGTGGAAAAGGGTTGGGGTGTAACCTAAAATACTCGAATGCACACCACCAGAAGAGCCCCCGTCACCAATCGTCAACACAGCCTAGTAGGTAGCGTATTGGACTTCTGTGTTATATATCACTGCGCTTATTCCGTTAAAGCACCTTTCCTCAGCGCATGGGTTTGACCCCTCCTAAGTCACATTTGACTAAGTTCTGATTCATTGCTTCATTGGAAAAAGTCTAACTCACGGCATCACGGTATACCGTGGTCCATTGCTCCACTGAGCTCCGAAACCATATCTAGAGACACGTCATTTTCACACCTTTCAGCAATCAATCCCACCTGGGAAGAAAAAAAAAAGAAAGACCAAAAAAAAAAAAAAAAAAAAAAACAGCTGTCAATGAATCAACTGATTACTTATTATTGTCCACATAAGGCTTTATCATGTATAACTCACTTTTCACAATGTTCTTGTAAAATGTGGTTCGTAATGTAGCAAACTGGTAAACACGAATACAGAATTTCCATTCTAGAGCGATTAATGGTAAATATTTTTTATATGATACGCCACAGTCGCAAACTTGAAAGTGGTTTCCAGAAGGTTCTACGTCATATTTCATCACCCCCATCTCACAACCCCCCCCCCCCCCCCACAAAATATGGTATCAAATATGTGAAATTGAAAACTCATTTAAATTGCATATTTTCGTGAAATAAGAGGTAGATTGCTGAAATAAATGGAGATTACTGCCGATATTGGTTGAAATCTGCTCAAAATGTGGGGAGAGTAGCCGTGTTTTGAAATTTGCACTCGCATAAGGCACGGAGTCCAGAAAAAATGAAACTGACATAAAATTTTCAAATAGTTATCAGATTACCAAGAATTTTAATATCTAGTGTTCCCCCATGACCAGAGTATTTATCCTGAAGTTTAGTTGAAATTGGCTAAAAAAACATGAGAGGATCAGCGTTTTGATGTTTTCAAACCATATAGGGCCTTGTTACGTTCGTCATGCCAAAGAGCGTCAAAAATATAACATTAGAAACCCTAATAAGTTTATTCCACCTTTCACTAGCAAATTATATGTTAAGACCACTTTCTTTTTGGAGTGTTACTGATGATTGGAATGCTTTGGATCATGGCTTTCACATTAGTCTATTTAATTTCAAACATCGTGTTAACATTAAGCACTTCAAAAGTAAGCGTAACCCTTTATCTCTTTATATGATCAGTTATTTGGGTGGGTTGCCAGCCAGCTAGCTAGAATCCGCATACCGGTAGGTCTGTGCGCGGAATTGTCTTTAGGATGAATGAAAATAATTTTATACAAAATGACAACTGCTCTTTGTGTGGATCTAGTCCTGAAGATTTAATTCATTTTTTATTCAATCCCGCCTCAATTTGATCATCCCCAGATCAAGTCGATGGCAAGTGTGTCTGCTCTTCTAGTCTCAATTCCGAACTCCGTTTTTAATTCCGCATTATAGAAGTTCTAAAGAAACCTTTGTTGACACGCTTGTGTTTAGAAACTAAAACCATGTCATGTAATATTCATATTTTCATGTACTATTCCTATACTTAAAACTGCAATTGACTTTAGTATGGAAAGCAGCCGTTTTGACTGAGATTGTACCACACTCAAAAAATAGATTGTATTTTGTATTTCAACAATTTTGTATGTCATGACTGACCTTGACTTTAAGTCACCACGTAGTCACGTATAATACATGTACAATGCATACATGTAGTGGTGAGCATTCTGTACCAGTTGGTGTTAGCACCCCCCCCCCCAAAGAAAAAATAAATAAATGAATGAATAAATAAATAAAATAAAAAAAAAGTTGACATAAAAACAAAATAAGGTCCCATGCTAGCGAAAACGAAAATTAAATAATCAAAATTCAAACATCAACAACAAAAAAATAATCTGAATATATAGTGGTCAGACACATTTCCACAACGTTTGGAATTACTTCGCTTAGTGGTTACCGAAAAAAAACGGGTTTTACACATGGACAGACGACGGACGCCAACACCATGTTATTAAGCTCTGCTGACACAGGTAAAAAGGCGAGGTTGTGTGGAGGACACATTCTTAGATTTTACGTTCCATTATATTTTATCTCTGTTGTAGCGGCTCTGATTTGGTTGAACCGTGTTATTTTTTACCCTTTCCAATGCACCAAGCCGTTGTAATATATTTTGATGTCTTACGGAAAAGCCCAAACACTGCATTGAGCATATCGATTTTCAATGCACCCATTTTTCTAACCACACGCCGACTGGCTGGCTGCTCCGCAGCTATAATATCGATCGACTGCCTTCTGCACCCGCGTCAATACTCGTAATGGTTGGGTAACCTGCTCGTGCAGGTTCATTCTTATGATATGGAGTTTTTGATGTGATAATGATTCACAGGTACTGAGCTCATGTACAGTATACTGTGTAGGTAAAAGGTTAATAGGTGTCTTTATTCTCTCGGCATGTCAGATAATATCACGGTCAATGATTTTCTTCTTCTTTTCAGGCACATTTCCATTATGAAGACCTGAACCACTATCGAGACGTGACAGGGCGTCTGCACACAATTCAACACAGCTTTAGCCAGCAAATCTTGGAATTCCAATTCATATTCAAACGTGTCTGTTCTACTGAAGAGAACACACATGCCAGTAACCGAACACCATTCATACAACGGACTCAACACACCTTGCTAGTCCGGACATGCATGCCATCGACGTGTCTGTGCTCTTTAGGCTTTAGACAGGCATATTCATGGCATTGGCCGCGTGGGAAGGAGACCGGCGAGGACCTACTTTATACACATGTAGATCTATTTTAACTATATAGGTAAAAGACTATTGGGTTAAGTTATAGAGTATGGTCACGCATTAAGGATTTGAATGACAAAGAAGCGAGTCGTCTGTTGGGCAAAAGGACGGCACGGCGAGGGTATGGAAATGTGGATGTAGCCTACCGGAGCAGATTGTCTGAGGAGTACAAGTCAGTCCGTCTCAGCACTTGTGGGAGAGAAATCGAAGGTAGGATACACTAAAATCCTAAGATAAGAAAAGCATCAGTAGACCCTTTTATATTGCGAGGGGCAAAATGTTACAATATCCACAAAGATGACACTTTTCAGCTTCAAAAAAGATATATTAACACTATATGTTTTATAATGTTGAATGCTTAAATTGTCAATAGCTATGCATTTTTAAAGATGCTGTGAATATGTAGATTATGAAACTTTCACTTCAGGGCCTTAAATTGATAAACCCTAATTGCTATCTTGTGGGACAAAGATTAAATCGGGCTCAGTCATGATTGCCATCTCTATAAAATAGGAATTGTATATTCTAATCGACTGCGCATCAATTGGAACATTTTGTATCCTAGTTCGTTAATGGTTCATAATGTGAACCTTTTTTGTACAGCGCCTGATTATTTTCATGTGCAAATGCAAGTACAAATTTTGAAAAACGAACAAAAGTGGCTTGAAGGTATTTTGGAAGGTAAGCTATCGACAAATTTTGGTGTTAAATCGCCTTTCCATTTCAGAGGAAACGCCTTTTGCGAACAACGGACGACCGCGTGACAGCATTTTTTTTAGCTTGATTGGTAAACTTCGGACGTTTTTAAATTTGCTATTCTAAACGTTTACAAAAGAAGACTACGCGAAAGGTATTTCTTTTGAGGAAATTAACTCCACTTTTAAACATGGTATCCTTGTGTTATATAGGAAGCAAGAGAGGGAGTGAAAGGAGGTGACGAAGGCACTACCGGCGCTGCAGTGAGATGCCACTGGAGAGGCGACTCGAAGTAAAGGCCGTGATAGAACCTAATATGGCCAGCTACATGGACTCCCAGGTACATGTAAAGCCCAATCTACCCAACTTCTTATAATCTTAGCTTAGCTACTGACCACGTTGGAAGAAAATGTGCTTCCAGTGGCGGCGTAAGTCGTTTGGAGTGACTTGTCAACAATCAGAAGCCACTCCGGTCAACGAGCCAGAGCCAATCATACCACTGTTCAGCGCTGTCGTCAATGTGATGGCGACATGGTTAAGTATTCAGCCAATGGCCGTCTAGTCTTTATTAGTCGCATGTTTGCAATGAGTAAAACTAGGGCACCCCTCAGAACTTTTTGCACAGCTTGTTATATGGACAATACTAAAGGGTGGTTATGCCTTGTGCCGTAGTGCTAAATGGGTCTAGTGGCCAAAGAAATCGGAGCATTATGCGTGTTCTCTTTATGCATGCTCTTATGTGCTTCTGGTAAACCAAAATGGGTCCACCACGTCAGGGTCATCCCTTTGTATTAGAAGTACCAATCCCATCCTGAACATAACATCCTCGCACAGAGATGGTTTGTAAATGGAAGTGTATTTATGGTGGATTATGCATGCTATATCACAAGGCAGTGAACATATCGCTTTTAAAATGTATAACAAAAATAGTGCCTAACAACAATCATTAGGTTTGGTATTGTTTGAAGCGTGTGAACTAAGGACTATTTGTTGTTGTTTGTTTTGCAGAATAAGATCGGAACTGCTGAACATAATGTAGGGGGAAATGGTATAGTTCATCACCATGCCTCTATGCATAGTGAGTACAGGGAGCAAAGGAGGAGTAATGTTGAGTTTGAAGGCAGTTGTGTGGCATTTGAAACTACTCGGAAACATGATGTTGACCGGGGACCTAAGCGAGGGAAGTCTTATCGCTGTAACAACAGTGGTGCCGTCATTGGTGATTGCACTTCTCAAACCGAACATCTCAATAGGCGAGCTTCTGCAAGTAATTACACGTGTGATACTTGCCACAGTAGCTTAACGACAGACACGGAAGTTAAGAAACACGTATGTAATGCGCATGCGTTGAATACTCCTGTCAAAAACAACCTAAATACTTACAAATGTTCAGTCTGTGAACAAATTTATAGATGTCGAGGAAGTTTGAAGCGACATCTCTGCATCCATGCCAACATAAAGCTTTACAGGCGCAAGGTACGTTGTGGGGATTTCGCCAGCCCCGACTCCCTCCATTTAAAATCTCGCTTAGGAGGAATTTCATCCAAAGGTGCATCATCTTCCATTGCAGCATTCATGGCGATTCATGGTTTCAACCCTTGCACTGTCTGTGGCGCAGGCTTTCTCACACAAACGGGTCTAATCTCCCACCTCAGAAGGCATATAGCAATACAATATTACGAATGCTCAGTTTGTGGGCAGGTTTTTGTGAAAAATAGCGCACTTCAGAATCACATAAGGCACAGTCATCGTGCAGAGAAATTATACCAGTGTTCCGTATGTGAAACCACTCTAAAAAGTCTCCGTAGTTTAAAGGTGCATTTGTATAGCCACGCTGGAAGGCAGCGATACAGATGCAACATATGTGACAAAAAATTCGTGCAAAGGAGGTGTCTGCGATGGCATTTATTATACGTACACATTGGAGAGAAACAGCACAAGTGCACCTTGTGTGATGCAGCATTCGCAAGGAAATCTTGCTTGAGACAACACATCAGGACACACACGGGCGAGGGACGTTCTCCGTGCCCATGGTGTGGTGTGTTTATTTCTAAGAAAGTTTCAACTGTCAAGAAGCACATTTTAGCAAAACACCCAGACAAGAGTGATGTAACTGGACATGTCTGCCCAGTGTGCAGTAAAGCATTTCTGTTCGAAGGATATTTGGAGAAACACATGGCTGTGCACAAAGTAGATCGTGAAAGGTACATCTGTGACGCATGCGGTCAGGGACTTGCGACAAGAGACTCCCTAAAATGTCACCTTTACACACACATAGGAGATAGCTCAGCTGACAGCGTGGTTTGTGATGTCTGTGGAAGGAAATTTCCTTGTCACATGTTTTTACGAAATCATATGGCATCACACCGATCTTTGAATTCAGCGAAGCGACATCTATGTGAAGTATGTGACCAAATATTTAAGAGCAAGGTCTCACTAATATATCACCTGCAAAGCCATGCCGGTAGTAAACCTCACAAGTGTAAAATTTGTGGTGTAGGTTTTACACAACAGTTTAATATTGTACAGCATATGAGGACTCACACGGGTGAGAAACCATTCAAATGTAATGTATGCAATGTTGCATTCGCAAGAAAGGACAACATCAAACAGCACATGCGTACTCATACCGGGGAGAAGCCATATACATGCAATGTGTGCCAGGCTAAATTTGCTAGAAGTGATAACTTCAGACGGCATGTAATGAGACATGATGACTTGTAAATTAATATCGACAATTGTTGCAGATATTTCTACCTTAGATATAGTCATCTGCTATTTGCTTCGTGGTTTGTGTAGCTAGGAGTATATAATAACATAAATTATGTTGATACATTCTTAAAGTTCCACTTCATAAGAAAGGTGATGTGCGATGTTCAGATAATTACAGACCAGTAGCCTAACTTCAACAGTAAGATACTTGAACGAATTATTCGGTCACAGTTATTAGACTACATCTTGAAGAACTCTATTATTCCAAAGAGCCAACATGGGTTTGTACCAAAAAAGTCTACTGCCACAAATCTGTTGGAGTGTTTAAATGATTGGACTTCCAATTTTGACAATAATGTAGCAACTGATATTGTATATCTGGATAATTCAAAATGTTTTGATAAAGTGTGTCACAAAAAACTTCTGTACAAGCTGTCTAGGTATGGC
>JAAUYG010021398.1_pt1 | contig 12861 bp, 7 predicted proteins | sample 7278091 | NCBI WGS metagenome assembly JAAUYG01 (sample SAMN14350201, study PRJNA611818) | marine sediment metagenome | isolation source: surface marine sediment (0.6m) | place: French Polynesia: Moorea | collected 2018-08
AGTTACTATCTCAGACATCTTGTCGTGTGACAGATCGTGCAGGGATTTCCAGATAGCACTTACACTTTTCTGGGGGGGGGGGCCGCCCCGCCCCCCCCCCCCCCGCCCCCCCACACAACACACAGAGGAATTAAGTTGAGTTTTTGTTGGTTTTTCTGGGGGTGGCGGGCCTCGCCCGGCCCCCCCCCCCCACGAAAGTGTAAGTGCTATCTGGAAATCCCTGCACGATCTGTCACACGACAAGATGTCTGAGATAGTAACTCTATACTAACATATACTGGCGGATATGTGTAATAGGGTTATGCAATGTAATCTGTAATATGTAATAGGCTTATGTTATGTTATCTGTAAATGTTTCAATGTAGAAGTAGCCAAAGGAAGACTACAACAAGTTCGGTCGGGTGTTATGCTTTATTCTGGAAATGTACAGCAGGAGTATATCAAATTACTGCAGCTATCCGCTGGGTTGTCCTGCTGCATGACTGCCAGACCGAAAGAATACCTCTACATATAATTTATCACTTATACCCATACATCTTACTCCGGTATAAAGGTCTGGATCACGTTGATTATAATCGCCCTGTAGCTGCCTCGTGTTCGTTTCAGAGGAGGATATATCACAGATTAAAAATAGATCCCGGTAACTTGAGAGGAACTATTCGGTTTAGCCTCCACCCCCCACCCCTCAAAAAAAAATAATAAAATAAAGTAAACCTAAAGTAACATGGGACCATTACATGCCATTTCTTTTTTTTTTAAGTCAAAGCAATAGCTGAAATTACAACATAATATCACTGGCTACAGTGCTAAACGCCCGTCCCTGTAAATCCTGCTGACCAGTTAAGGCTTTTACACACAGCATCACTCGAGCTATATAGCCGAACACTATAAGGCAATCGGCTTCAGATCGATAGTCGTCGGTTCGAATTCAGGCTGGATACTTTCATCTCGCTCCCAGAGCGCCGCATTAATGGTTCGATTTAGCTACTTTAATATCACCTGGGTGCAAAATGATCATTTCTTTGATTTTCATAGAGCAATGAATATACACTGTCGTCTAATTGCAATATGAATGTCACTTGTATTTTTAGACAACAATTTGAAATTATAGAAAAAAAAGTATGTCACAATTCAACAGCTGTCTGGCCAAACAACCCACATACGGGCTAATTAAGGATTTAGTACAAACATTTCTCTTTAAATCTCGGGCTACTCAGATGAACTGATATTGACAGAGTTTTAAGAAACTGCAACCCATAACCATGTATGTATGTGTGTGACAACCATTTTGACCAATGATGTATATAGTGCATGCAGTTTAGGAAGTAATCCTTTAGATATCCACGAACATGCAGCCCAAGGAATAAGCTCTGGTGTTGAGTTTTGAAATTTGTTTCAGTTGCTGAAGACGACTGGCAGTATTGCTGGAGACGCTCCTGCCATACGATATCGATTTATGACGTGTCACCGCATTCGGACGATCTTTCTAACACTAGAAATTTTAAGGCTGTGAGCTCAGGACTGAGTTTCACGGTTTCCCGGTCGGTGGTCCATACACACTGCAAAAATATTTTTCCTGCTACGGTCAGTTCCGCGTTCCGCATAGTTCCCTCCGATTATAGCCGTGCGGACTGAATACCCTGTAGGGTCCTAATCTCCAGAGCATGCGACCGTGTTTGGCTGTGGTTAATGCAGGGTTTTAGTGTCAAACTCAAGTCCTTTTTAGACTCCACGCGGCCTAGCTACTCACCACATAAATAAGTCACGTGCTGAAAAACGCCCAAGCATCACTTGTCAATAGCTCTATATCGCCCGGCGTTCTCCACAGAAGCTTGTTGTGAAGGCGCTCTCGCGCATTCAACTGGACACCCAGCCTTGACACGTTTCTGTTGACATTTCTTTTCCAAAAGGCAGCCGCCGCAGTGTCCTCGACTCCAGGTGTGGGCGGGGCAAACGGACGCTAAAGGCTCCACCCACCAACGCTCCTATTGGAAGAGGCAGTGACTCGTTAATATTCATTAAGGCTCTTGGGCGAAGAGAGCGTCGCGAATGGCCAAATGCGGCCTGAAGGCAGGGGGCTGTCATTGATCAAGGCCCTGTCGCCGACTCAGGAAGGAGGTCTTCCCCAGACGGGGAAGGGGAAACGGATAAGCGTGGGATTTGTAGACTATAAAAACCGGTGCCAGCCGGAATGTCGAAATAGTAGAGGATTTTCCGCTTCCTTCGACACGGGTGTGGCGTCCGACGGCTGTGGAGACGAGCTGTATCCCCGAGGGTATCCGGACATTGCCGGTTGTCTGCAGAGAGGGGGGTTTGCCAGACAGGGCACTGCGTCACTGACTCAGCACTTGAACAGTGTGAGGTGCTACAATCAGAGGAGCTCAGGTGCAGCTTAATAATACAATAACATATATATATATTTAACGGGTGTTTCCGGCGACTGACCAATTTGAGGATCCAGAAAAAAGATGTTTTCACTGACAAGAATTCTGCCGCACGCAAGACGGACATGGAGAACCGGATCTCACATCTGACGTGTTATTGGACTTAACTTATTTTTAAAGAGAAATTGAAAATATAAGAATCTGGATCAAGAGTGAATGATTCGGGATCATTGTGGAAAACAAAACTGAAGTACTGTTCGGCGTATCCTCTTCGGCTCCAACGAGCGGGGTTCGAACTGTGAGCGTTGATCCAGGACATCCAACAAGGATCAGTAAGCTTCTATCCAGAGAATCCAGAAGGAATCCACCTAAGCTAGCAAGCTGGCCGTGACAATGAACAGGCAGCCTCCTCAGGACATCCCCAGGTCGTACGACCGCATGATGCAAGGCATAGGACCCAAGGCCCCTCCGGATTACTACAGGACGCCGTGTACTTTCCAGCTGCCAGGCATGATGTTCCCCCCAACAGGTAGGTTCACCTATCAACTATTTACCTTGAGTATTTAGGTCTGGGTTGGGACATCACTGCTTACCCGTAGGGTGGTGTTTCAGTGGGCTAGCACTATAAAGACTGGCCGCAAGTCGGGCTAGTACAAGACGGGTCCAATACATACACACCAACACCTTGCAGTCGGTGATATGACCATGAGTGCTTGAAAGCCGACTATAAGCCTGATTCATCCATCCATCCATCCTTGAGTATTTATTGATTTATTGTATGTCTGTATAGCTTTATATTTCAGCTCTAATATGCACCTTGCAAGACCATAGCTCCTTTGCTGCTCCACTTTGCATTATTTTGGACTTGGGAAAAGCTAACGTTGCCTAACTAAAATTGGACTGCATTATAATGGGAAAGTATAGTGATACGCATTGTCGTTAACAGACAGTCGAATTACCTTGTTTCTACTTATATAGAAACCGCCATTTTTTATCTACTCAAATTACATATGGCCACAATTATGGATGCACTAAGCTGTGCCTTGTAAGGCTGTTATGGTCTCCTAGAGAGTAACAGTAACCCCTGCCATCTCGCTGCGATCGAACTTTGCGATGTCAGCTCTGGGACAGGTGTACTAAAAATAATGCAATGAAATAGAAATTAACAAGCACGACATAAAAAATCCTTAGGTTGTTGGTGGGTGGCTTCCTGGTGTGGCTATTGAAGGCGTCCTGTCCTATTGGCCTGCACCTGCACGCTCTATAGGCAGCTTTATCGATCGCAGTTACACAACTTCCTCTGTTTGATATAAATCTACATTGTTGCTACTGCGAGCTACCGGTCACAAAACAGGAAATGCGAGCTTCCGATAAAAGCGATTCACGTTTCCCCTACGAAGACTATACCGTCTTCCGTTTAATGACGATTTCAGCCTCGGGAGCAACTGACGCTAATCCAAATTTATTTCGCTTTCGTAACGGGCGGTAATAAAATAGATAGAGGAAATGAGTTTTCATGGCTTTTGTTGCTGAGCCTTTGTCTAAAACCAATAGAAAAGGTTTTAACAAGTGAAATCAATAGTAAGACGCCATATATGCGTACACATATAAGACGTCAGTGACGTAATTTTCATTTCCGGTGACTCATCATCTGAGAATCAAAATTAATTTCGGTCGTTAGCTATATACACTTACCCTAACCCTGTGGTTTTCATAAACAACCAAGTATTTCTTTCTATAATTATCAGCAATTGGGGAACCTTTTACTACATATGACCGCATTCCATGTACTACCCTTAATGGTTTCCTTTCCTTCTGTTTACAGATACGTACAGCAAGACGGCCTGGTCAACTCAGCATAGTCCCCAAACACAGAGTAAGTCCATTTCTATAGCCTGCACAAAATCTTTAATATAATATAATAAAAAATCTCATATATTTTTAAGCTAAACCAATGTATTGTCATTTGTAAAAAAAAAATGCATTAACCGTTAATGCTGTACACTGGCCAAGGGCCAGAATGCCTGTAGACTGCAGCAGCACCGCTTTCGTCGTAATTTTTATCCACATATATAGGGTAAAACGTGTAATCACAGAAAGTCGTATTTAAAGACAAATTATGTAAGCTTTACACGTACATCTGTAGAAGAATCATGTTTTTTTTTTGTCTTTTTCAATATTGGGATCATGACGAGGCTCCCTCGTAAATGTTGACTATTTTATGCGTCTCTTTGTCCTTGCGTACTTCTTTTTGAGGTGGAAGTTTAGATCAATTTAATTAAATTTATGATCATGTAGCCACCCCTGTCCTATATTTTTTACCTCCTCGTGAGTGCGGGGGGGGGGGGGTTGTCGCCCGCGGCTGTATACAGTGACAGCGACGTCTGCTGGTCCAAAACACTTGACAATCCCCTCACGTGTTGTCAGGGCAACAAACGTCGGCCGTATGCTACTCACACTCGAAAACAAATTAGGTGTAAGCGCTTCTGTTAGCGGAACTTTTAGAGAGAATCCATCCCTTGGCACTGGTCCTGGGGTCGCTGAAGTGGCACGATCCCCACCCAGCCGTCCACCCTCCCCCGCCCAACCCCCGACAGGTGTAGTGCCATCACTCTGAGCTGGCTGTCCCCTGGTTTCTGTAGCCGGGGACAGGTGAGGCGAGTCAGTCAAGTGATGACACCGACCGCCAGGGATTGAAATTGTGTCGCCCCTCCCCTAGCACAATGGCGGGGGCTTTTACTGAAGGGGGGTCAGGGTGAAAGGGGTGGGGAGGGGTGCCCTAGCCCCCGCGGTCATCAGCCGGGCGTGACCGAGCCTGACGCGTGCCAGGCCTCTAAATGGCAGGCTCGGATTTTAGCGTTCGGTAATGTCCCCGGGGTGAGGCAGGAAAAATCGCTATATCACCTTGATTGGGGCTTCACACAAAACAACGGGTGAAAACTCGGGGCACCGGGGTTACAGATTTGGGCATCGTGGTTTCTATGGTAATGGTTTAATGGCTCCTCGGCAGGTAAACGGCGCTAGCGGCTTCCTGACACGTTTCTGCGACGCGGTTATATACATGTATGGTGCCAGCGGGGGGTAGGGTAGTGGCCGTGTGGCGGCCGCGGTGGGATCATCACGTAATCTTATCATATTCTGCAGCATTTCCCGCGAGGAAAATGCCTCCCTGCCGCTGTCAGCGACAGGTTTTTATTGTGCCGGTAAAAGGGTCTAAAGCCGCCTGGCTGTTTCCTGTGACCGGATGATGTTAGGATGACGTGACCGCCGCCTATCAACTCGTCTTTCCCAGTCCTCCTCCTCCCTCTCTCTCTCCCCTCTCCCCACTCCCCAAACCACGGCTTTTACGCTTTCCGCACATCGCGCGCCGGGTGATGAAGCGGCCAGAAGATGGTAGCAAATGTACCTCTATCGTCGTTTATCATGTTGCGGCCGCATTGTGCTCGGGGAAAGAGTACAGTAGGCGGCATTACCGCGAGGTTTTATCATTTGTCACTTCCCGAATTGGGGACACGGTCACGTACAACCTCTGACAGACTGACTCTTCCCCTGACTATAGCCAGATCTGCCACGAACAGCCACATTTCTTCCATAGAAAAGTTAGTATTTTAAATAGTAGATGCAAAACCAATTAACCATACCACTGTACCGGCGGCGGTCATTAACGTTTGACAGTGCTCGGGGAAAACCCTGGTTCATTTGCCAGACTAAATTAGATGTGCCGCGAATATCCAACATTTTCCCATAGGAATTCTATTTTAAATAACACATGCAGGTCTAGCCATATAACCTCACTGTTTGGATGCCATTACTTTTTGACAATGCTCAAGCAAAGTGCAGGTTGCCAGTGTGCCCAGGGGCCGGTCCCACGCTGTCCAGCCACCCGGTTATTGACAGTTCACACGGGGCGACCAGACCATACCCCGTCCCCTCACTCCCACAATAACCCCCTCCTGCCCCGCCTGCCCATTACCTGTCCCCCTGTCTTCCACCCCTGTCACTTGCTGTCCCCGCGACCATTGTACCGTCACCCCCTATCGTTCCCTGTGACTTCGATTGTCCTCGCGCCGCCGCGCGCTGCGATAAACGCTAAAGCCGTACCGTCAGCGACCGACCGCACGTGTATTTTGTTTATCGCAGTTAGGTGGTGGTTCGGGCGCTGTAATTCTGACACCGTACGTTACTTCATGGAGCTTGTCTTCTTGTTTCTTTTGGCAGGTTACAGCAGCAGTCCGCTACAGGCCATGGGAAAACCCGGCAGTGAGACCGCGTCGCACACGCCGTGGCGGCCGCAAGGTAATAAAGGTCAATATTACAGCCACGCTCCAGCCACTTTGCTGAGGACAAACGCTTTTATGTCTCAAACTGACGCCACCTCCGATCTATTGGCACTTCCAAAGAAAGTTGACGCCAAGAAACAAAAATGAAAAGATTTTAAGTTTAGTAAAGAAAAGGAGGACAGGCTGCATAACACAAACCCATGCCTCAGTGTCCGTGGGACTTCCTTCCCTGTGCCCATACATAAGCCCAGGGACATAAAGCCAGTTATTATCCCGCTATTATTCCCTGTCGTGTGAGACCCAAGGCAGCTTAATGACACGAAACGAAACAGTTTTGTGTGAAGACCACACGAGTTTTCTTCCTGCAGACACGTGCGTTTCTATAGCGAAAAAGGACTCGTGTTTAAATCAAAATGAAAAAAAAATTGACGTGTCACAACAATAGAATTTTTTGTCACACTGCAGCGTCCTGTTATTTATTTATTTATTTATTTATTTATTTATTTATTTATTTATTTATTTATTTATTTATTTTGTTGAATTGCTTTATGGGTTTGTTTATTTATTTATCTGTATAGTCAGTATGATAAATATACCTTTTAGCAAAAAAACTTTCAGAGCGCCTTTTTAATTAGTTGAAATCATGCCCATGAAGCCTATTGAAGGTTTCTGCCTCTGGTCCATTATTCCTTAGCTGTGATTGGCTGACCGTCCTTCTTGTTGTGTTCCAGGTAGCGGTCAGATCCAGCTCTGGCAGTTCCTACTGGAGCTGCTATCCGAGAGCACCAATTCCAGCTGTATTACCTGGGAAGGCACCGACGGAGAATTCAAAATGGTGGATCCAGACGAGGTCGCTCGGCGCTGGGGAGAACGCAAGAGCAAGCCCAACATGAACTACGACAAGTTGAGCCGGGCCTTGCGCTACTACTACGACAAGAACATCATGACTAAAGTCCACGGCAAACGCTACGCCTACAAGTTTGACTTTGCGGGTTTGGCTCAGGCCATGCAGCCCAGCACCACAACGGACCCCTCAGCCATCGCTAAATACCAGTCGGACTTGTTTATGACCGGATACCACAATGCGCATGCGCACGCAAACCATTTCAATTTCATGAACATGAAAGCGCACGCGTCCATACCGTCTTCGAGTTCCGGTTTTTTCCCGTCCCCTTCATCCTATTGGTCAGGACCTGGTGCTAACATTTATCATAACTTTTCTAACCCGGCGATGTCACATCACCCGAGTCACATGACCTCGCCGCTGGGTTCGTATCCTTACGCCTGATCCCGGCTAGAGACGTTGTTTTCCTGAACAGTTTGGCGAGTAATTGTAAATTGGACCGATCGCCGATGACAGGAAACAGAAAGTGTTTGCCGTGTGCATCGTGAGTGACAAAGATAAAAAACAGTGGACCCTAGTGACGTGCCCCGCCGTCTTGTGTCACGTGACGAACGTTTTATGACGTCACAAGCAGAAGCACTGACGGCGTCAGGCTGGTGTAGAACGGGGGGGGGGGTCTTACTGTTTTGTGCCACATAATTTAGTTTTGTAGAAAGTGTGAAAGTGTTGTATGATCGACATGTCGAATGCTGATGTTGCTGTTTAATATTCTCCGTTTGTTGGATGACGTCGCAGACACCCATTTTGCTATTTATTGGTCAGTTACTGGAGCCTGGTGCCCACACGCTAAGTCAACTAATCTAGTCAGATTTTATTTAATATGGTTACATTATATTATGCTGGTATAATTCAAGAGTTATATATATTAGTTAATATTGCCCTCACACAGTGAATGCACCATTATAATATTTGCTTTATTTTATATAATGTCTGGGACATAAATTATATACTTTATTTTTTTCTTGTAAAAACCCTCTCATGAAATGTATTTAAATGGCGTAGATTGTTCTTTGAATTGTTGTCAGTTGCTTTAAAACATAATTTGGAATTTTATTTATTTATTTATTTTGTGATGTTTACACCGCTTTTAAGCCAATGTACAATGACTGGAATTCCGAATCGAAAGGAACGTTGTCACTGACGTTTTAGCGACGACAACTTGAAGTGTCACCTATAGTTCTAAAGCGTTGCCACCTCCGGTCCTGCTTGTTTATTTTTTAGTCATGTTATTTTGGCAACAGAACAGCTGGGGCGTGCGTAAAGATTGACAGGTTTAAAGTTGAGTAACTTTCTGACGGAGCAGTCCTTCTGTCAAGGTCACAATACCTGTGTGACCTCTGACCTCTCTCAACACACAATGCTATATATTGATCTTATTGTTATTATTATTTGTGTTCTATACAAAAAAACCGTGGCGGGACCAGACGATTAAATTGCGACGAAATATTGAACAATAAATTCACACTGTATATACTACAGAAGCGAGCCGTGTTGTTGTTATCACTCTCTGCTTTCAATGGTGTCAGATAAGGGACATTAAAGTCCCTCTCTCAGTTGACTGGAATCATCTGTTTACATTTAGCGTGTGCGTGGTAATCTCCTGGCGGCCTGAGTGAGTATAGCCACCGGCGCTGTGTCGCTAATCCCTTGGGCGACAATACAGCACCTGGTCGGCCGCTAGCCGGACCGACCACCGTCGACCGGTGGTCCACACGGGACAGAGGTGCTCGAGTGACTCTCCAAAGCCGTAACTGAATGCCATATGTCAACAGCAAACAGCTGCCGGCTGGGGCCTGACTTCTAGTCCTCTTCATAAACTGCTAAACACCTACGACCAAGCGTCCTCCTACTAGTACCCCAGGGGCCAATTTCAGTCACACCTCCCAGCTCAGTGCCACGGGGCTTGGGATGGCCACTCCTCAGGCTCGAAATGGCAGCCCCCGATTAGCATAAAATGCAAATTGTTAGGTTACATTGGGCAATCCTACCCCTGCTCGGGCACCCGGTCTGTTTGGGTTTGGGCTGAGGAGGTCAGCCGTGACATGGGATTTGGCTCATCGTGGCCAGTACTTGGCACGCTGGAAGTGTCCACAGCCTTCCCGACAGGGAATGGGACACGGCCAAGAGGTGGTTGGAAGTATTAGCCCTGACGAAATCTCAGACGTTCTTAAAACGATAGGACGTGTTTGGAGATGTGTGTGACTCTGACATGTAAAAGACCCCTTGGGATTATTGGAAGTTTTCCAGCCAGTCCCTGCTTCTCTCTGCCTGTTAACTCTCTATGGTCTGATGCGGCCCATGCTTGAAGCAGACGTTCCAGATAACATTAACAAAATTCGATTTGTCAGGCATACAGTATAGGTTTAGACACTATGTAAAGTACATAGTGAGAAACCTGTAACTAACACCAAAAGAAAGGCTTCTATTGCAGAATGTGTAACTAACACCAATGGAACGGCTTCTACTGCAGAATGTGTAACTAACACAAATGGAACGGCTTCTACTGCAGAATTCAATGTGCCATTGTCAAGCAACGTCAAAGACCAAGTAGAACTCCATTCTTGTCACCCCAAGAACCAGGTAAACCACGCCATGTCAACGATCATGCAACGCCACTTTCTTACCCTGCCAAAGACCACGTCAAGACACTTCCTTGCCATAACAACACTCTGCTCAGCCACGTCATTGCTATTCTGAAACACCACAAAAAACATCTTCCATACTTTCTTAAAGCCCACAGACATGTCTTTGTCATACCAAAGCTCGTGTAAAGCCATTTCTTGTGATATTAAAGAACTAACTATAAGGTAATTTCCTTCTCTTGCCAAAGACTGATTGAAACAACTTCCATCACTTTGCCATACCAACACCATTATATGTAAAGACACTGCCTGGCAGATAAAGCAAATTCAATACCATTATTATTGTCCCGTCAAAAGACCACATGACGAAAAAATCACCACATAAACGAACTTCCCTGTCATTCAAAGACCAAAACTCTTCCTTGTCAGACAAAACGCCAGCAAAGGCCACTTCCTTGCCATGCCAAAACAACCTAAAGCCACTTTCTTCTCATATCAAAAACCATGTAATGCCATTTCATTGCCATTTCAAGTCCAAAGATTAAGTACATAAGTAAGACAGTACGTGAGTGAGTAAGCAAGTAAGTAAGTAAGTAAGTAAGTAAGTAAGTAAGTAAGTAAGTAAGTAAGTAAGTAAGTAAGTAAGTAAGTACTATGTACGTACGTAAGTAACTAAGTCAGTCAGTCTGTAAGTAAGTACGTATGTACGTACGTACGTACGTAAGCAAGTAACTAAGTCAGTCAGTCAGTCAATCCGTCAGTAAGCAAAATTTATTTAAAAAGAGCTTCATTGTTGAAAACCAGATAAATTCACTTCAGCATCAGGTAAAGTTGCACTGTCAAAGACACAACTTCCTTGTCTTGCCAAATAAAATACAAATTCACTTCCTTATCATAGCAAACAAAACACAAAAGGACTTCCTTGACATACCTAACAAAACACAAAAGGACTTCCTTGTCATACCTAAAAAAACACAAAAGCACTTCCTTGTCATACCAAAGACCACATAAGCCACTTCATAAAACCCAATTTCTTGTCATGTCAATGACCACGTAAAGCCACTTCCTTGTCATTGCAAAAGCAGCACAAAAGTCATTTGCTTGTTATATCAAACAAAAGGTCAAACCACGTCCTTTCCACGTCAAAGACCACGTAAAGCATATTGCTTGTTATGCTACAGACCTGTAAGGTATGTTTCTTTCTATTTCAAACACCTCCCCTTTTTATGCCAAAGACCACGTGGTCACGTTCGTTACAAAATTACTTCCTTATCACACCAAATGTAGACTAAAATCTTTCCTTGTCGCGCCAAAAATATCATCAAACATCACACAAAGACACTTCATTTACACGCAAAAGACCAATTTAAAACAATTCATCATCATAAAAACATCACGTAAAGTCACGTTATCGCATTTCAAAGACAATGCTTACCCATGTCATCATGCCAAAGTCTATGTAAAGTCATTATCTTGTCATTTCAAAGACAACACATACCCATGTCGTCATGCCAAAGTCCACATAAAATCATTACCTTGTCATTTCAAAGACAATGAAGACCATTCATTGAAATGTTAAAGACCAAATAAAGCCATGTCCTAGGCACAACAATAACGCTCCTTGTGATGTCAGAAAACATATAGAGCCCATTCCCTGTCATACCAAACACCACATAGAGCCACGTCCTTACCTATTTAAGGACCAGATGAAGCAAGCCACTTCAACGATACATAAACCACTCCTTTAAGTGGCTTTATGGCACCTGCTTTATGTGGTGCATAGCATGACAAGGGGCTTCTTTATCATGTCAAAGAACACCTTCAACCAATGCTACAATTATAAACCACCTTTTCATTTTAAAGACTGGTTAGAGCCACTTTCTTGTCATGTCAAAATCCCCATAAAGCCACTTCCTTGCCATGACAAAAACCACTGATAGCCACTTGCCATTTCAAAGACCTAGCAAACGCACTTTCTTGCTATGCCAAAAGAAACTCCTTCTTTTCATATCAAATGTCATATAAAGCCACACTCTTGTCATACCAAACACTACATAAAGATTCTTCTTCGCTTATGTTAAAGACCACTCTCCTTTGCATTTCAAACATCACGTAAAAAACGTCGTCCTTGACGTGTCAAAAATCACGTAAATCTACTGTGTTATCAGATCAAAGACTACGTAAATCACGTCATGCAAAAGAAGACATAAAGACACGTCTGTCATGTCAATATCAACGTTCACTTCCTTGTCACTCTAATGACTACGTAAAGCCACTTCCTTGTCTTGTCAAATGCCTTGTAAAGATATTTGTTTTCTATTGCAAACAGCCTCTTTTTCCTATCAAATCTCTCGTAAAGTCACTTCCAGGTCATATCGAAGACCAAACAATTCAAACTCAAGAGACCCCCCCCTACCAAACATCCCACTCAGAAACGCATTTCCTTGATATGACAAAGACCAATTTAAGACACTTCATTGTCAAATAAAAAAAAAATAAAAGCCACGTCCTTCACATGTCAAAGACCACTTATACCTACGTCAATGACATGCCAGAGTCCCTGTAAGGTCACTTCCTTGTCACGTCAAAGACCATGTAAGATCACTTCCTTGTCACGTCAAAGACCATGTAAGGTCACTTCCTTGTCACGTCAAAGACCATGTAAGGTCACTTCCTTGTCACGTCAAAGACCATGTAAGGTCACTTCCTTG
>JAAUYG010141563.1_pt1 | contig 12861 bp, 7 predicted proteins | sample 7278091 | NCBI WGS metagenome assembly JAAUYG01 (sample SAMN14350201, study PRJNA611818) | marine sediment metagenome | isolation source: surface marine sediment (0.6m) | place: French Polynesia: Moorea | collected 2018-08
CAACAAAATATAAAACCACCCAAACTAATAATAATAGAACTGCTAGTAGCAGCTTGGCTATGCTTATTGTACACAGTGAAAAGGAACGGGAATTAAGACACTGTCTCTTACAATCCGTGATTAACCCGATTTGTAACTGAGGATCTAATCAATATATATTTAACCAAAATGGCGGAGATGGCATATGATAAGCTTCTCCTTTTCTGTTTGCATTTTACTATATTGGAGATAGATACATCATCTTGTTAAACTGCCACTCTTATACACCGCAGCTGGAAACAAATGTTGCATCATGTTTTGCTAAGGGGAAAATCGAAGTGCTTTTACATGTCAGGACTGCAGGCTGTGTTCTGTATGTGTTTGCAAATAACGTCCTGCAATTGGGGATATTTAAATGGTGTTATAATGTCCTAAAAATTCTTCGACTATCAAAATTGTTGTTAAATGCTACTGTTTATTCTGCTGATTCTGCTTACCTGCGCTTGATGTTTCAATGAATACACTACGATGTAACTACTTGTATATTATCATAATATAATAATATATAACGTGTATTCTTGTTGTTATTACAGCAAAACGTTTTGATATCTTATGGTTCACTTAGTAAACAATGGTGCTAACATTTAAGAAGTTAGAGATACGCAGACTGGATTGTTAAAACTGTACTGTGAATAACAATAGGTTAATGTTGCAACTCGGAGGAGGCAAACCTACTTTCTACAGCATAAAGCAAGTAGTAGAAGACAAAAACATACCAGTCATTATGAAAAGAAGGAAGTCCACAAGGTATTGTCTTTGATTCCGAATTTCATTATCACTCTAAAAGGTGCTGATAGTGGTGTTGGTGGTGGTGTTGTTGATGGTGGTGGTAGGGACGTTCGAAAGTTATAGGAGCTGACAAAACGGAAAGGCCTGTCTAATTCCTTATTTTCGGGAATGGTCATGTATCTATGGTGCGAACCATTGACATACACAAACTCAGTGGCCAGTGGATAACAGAAACTCAGAAAAAGAATATGAATATTAGAAACAACGTGCAAACAACTTTACATACAAAACTATTTCAGTACACTTCCCATTCTGATTTAGGTAGTGTATGGTGTTATAGGTCTGTGTATTTTATTGCTTTCTAAAAAACAGAAACTTGTATTAATGTATCAGAGAATACAAAAGTATGCTGCAGATGGCCATTGTTAGCACTGCTTGACTGTTGCAGCAGAGCCAATGCCATGCTGTGGGTCACGGTAGTCTATCATCAGCATCCAGCATCATCTGTCCTCCTTCGGAAAAAAAAACACGTTTAATGATCGTTTTTTTAATTCTTGTTAACCCGGGCCCCTACGGGAGCAAAAATTTCAAAATGTTACTCCTCCTATAGTGTTGAGTCTTGTTACAGCCAAACCTTTTTCTGAATGTTCACTGTAAGAGTCCTCACATAACCTACCTGGTTTCACTTTGACCTAATTACAAACAAACAAGACATTTCACATGGTGACCAATACGAAAAAGACCTATTGGCAATTTCTACTATCTACAATATACTGCTAAATCAAATCATGAAAGGTGGAATATAGTATAGCAGCAGCAAAGAGAACTGAACAGATGAACATTTCACTTTAAGTGAGGGGCCATGCTAAGATGTTTTAGTCTACAAAACTATATATATCCCCATTTTATTGTTTCTCATAGTCACATGTAAGAGTTTGCTTCCACTGCAAGACATATTCGTGTAATGCACAATGGATTGCAAAACATAACACCAAACCATAACATTTCCATCCATTATCCCGGTTGTGAGCTTTATAATAATAAAAAAAAAGAGTTGCACTCCCTTTTGCTCTACGACCAGTCTTTTTGGACATACGTGCCATTTAGCGTAAATGTGCACTGAATGACCACAAAACGATCTTGAACACCACGAGGTCACAGATACCCCACATGTACATTACTAGTGTGTTGGAGTCCCAAATTTCAATCAATTTTGCTCCACCACCAGCTGTTTTCGAATTATGGAGCAGTCTGAGAAAGTAACTGCTGAATAACTCCTAAATAACATGGAACACTACAAAGGTATCCCATATATGTTTTGTGCTAGTGTCCCTCAGTCCCAAATTCCAGTCCGTTTCGCTATGTGATTAGCCATATACATGTACAACATATTTGCCATGTTTCATTTTCCTATTGGCCGCAATAATAAACTGATTTTATGTTACTTTTTAAAGTTCAAAGTTCAAAATTCCATGCAGCAACTTTTTGTGGACTGTCACAGGGAGCATCTGTAAACAATTTGGATAAAAGCCAATTATAAAACTGTAGAAAAAGGATTTTGAATGTTGGATTTCTGGAAAAATTCACAAGCGCCCTCAATTACCCGATATGATATTGAACACTAAAAGATCAAAGGTACCCCATATATTTTCTGGAAAACCTAACAAGCGCATTGAATCACCCAAATGATGTTGAATACTGCAAGTTCAAAGGTATCCCATATATGTTCTACTAGAACCCCTTTGTCCCAAATTTACCTCCTGTCGCTCTACGATTATTCATTTCTAATTCTCCATTTGCATTTGTTGTTGTTAGTATACAGTTCCCAAGCAGGGCACAAGCCCGGACAGTCTAAGAAACCTTCCGAGGCTGTGGGCAATGATTTAATTCAAGAAAATACAATTAGGTACAGAATGCATCTGACTCTGAAGCTTACAAAGACCATACTACATTTTCTGGCCAGCCTGTCGGCCAGTCGGACACTTTCAGTACAGGGAAATCACCGTGTCTGTTCAACCGATGTGGAGTGTATCCGCTATCAAGAAAGAAGTTCAGCATCTTGTCAAACAGTTGTCTGTCTTTGTCATTTTTATCCTTCTGGCTGTGTTTGACGACATGGTTCCATTCCATTAAAACGTATGGAATGGTTATCTTCGTAAACAGCTCCTGGCAATGAGAGAATGCTTTGTGTTCATGCCCCTCGATGTCTATTTTGATGACAGCTTTGTTGAAATGACAGAACGGAATAATATCATCCAGCCAGATAGTCTTCAAATATTCCTCACTACCAACGACAGTTTTTTTATCCTTGGAAATCATCTTATCACCAGTATCGCCATGCAGGTACAGCTCCGGGTTTGTTTTGATGTTTGTTACTTGATGCTTACTGCCATTCAACATCTCAATTGAACTAATTGCTCTGTTATTACCCCCAAAGTAAAGCATTTTTGCCACCCCTCTGACATCGCCCACTCCATTCCGCAGTAAAGTGATCCGGTCATGAAGATCACCTAGTTCTATTGACCTGTGGACCCTCATCAGATGCTGCACTCCAGGCTCCAAACTCACGACCTGGTGACCCGCTGTTGCTAAAGTCAATGTATACATGCCAATGTTAGCGCCAATGTCAATAAAGCCCATACTTGGGTCATCCCGAACCCATTTCAGCACGGCACTGACTTCCTTCTTTTCCCAGCCACCTTCATTGCGGATTCTTCCAGATATCCATTTGTCCACAGCGATATTGTAGATACACAGATGTGTTGGAGGTTGGGTGAGGTTGTGTACCACACACTCAAAATCTTCCCTCGCTTTAGCCCGTGTGTTGTAAATATCACAATATTCACACAGTCGTTGTTGATGGTTTGTTGTGCTATCCTGTTTAGGCTGCCTGTTTTCACTGTCATGAGGCTTTTTTTTCTCAAACTTTTTTCTGTCTGCCCAAACTTTTAATGGCATCTCTCTGTATTCAATGCTTTTCTTTTTCAGTTCGTCATACCCTTCTTTCAGCTTTTGAATTTCATTATTAAGTTCCTCATAGCTCTGTTTTGCGTCACCTATTTTTGTAGAGGCTTTGGTCTCATTGGAGACGTCCTGTGGCAGAGGAGCATCCTGTCCATTATATCTGAACTGGGTTGGGGATGGACCGAGGTAGTGCTCCGTGAGCATCAAGCAGTACCAGATGACTAGTACACCAATTACCAGTAGAATAGCTGGCAGAATCTTTGCCATACTTAATAGCCGTGGTGTTCACAGCAGAAAAGTCTATCTCAAGGCGGCATTTTCTTTATATCGCACAGGGAAATCAATAGCACAAAGCGCACAGGCAGGGCAAGTATGAACTAGAACATTGGACCTTTTCCTTTGTGGGAAGTAGTTAGGGTAAGCATATCATCAGGCTGTGAAGATGGTTAACAATAGCAAAAAGAAAAAAAACCAACAACAAAACAACAACAACAACAACAAAATAACAAATAAACAAAACATAGATACCTTATTTTTAACTTAGTAGTAAAAAACCGTAATTTCGGAAACTATGTGCGTGTGATAGGATCCAGAGGAGGGAAACAGGGGTCGATTTCTTGAAAATTTGTTAGTCTAGAAAGGCACTTAACTTCACAAATAAGCTTGGTAGTGATTTTCTTTCCATGCTTAAGATCACTAGCGGTTTAAAAAAATTTCAAGAAGCAGTCACAGATCCACCAGAATCTGGGGCCAACCATTGGAATCAGATTATGTCAAAGTCGAAATCTTCACGCAAAATACTGAAGTCTAACGCTTGGCTTAAGTCACCAATCTGAGAAATGAGATTGGCTAAAAGGCTGACTTAAGTCAGAACTTAGACTTAAATATTTTCGAAAACTCTAACCCCGATGTAGTTATATATACTTATATATACTAAGAGCAACACAATATATAACAGCTGAAACTAGTAATAGTAGAACTGCTAGTAGCAGCTTGGCTATGCTTATTGTACACAGTGAAAAGGAAAGTTCTTTACGGCAGTGTCTCTTACAATCCGTGATTGACTCAATTTGTTAGTGAGGATCTAATCAATATATAGTTAATCTAAAACGGCGGAGATGGTATGTGATAAGCTTCTATTTTTCTGTGTGCAGTTTACGATATTGGAGATAGATACATCATCTTGTTCAACTGCCACTCTTATACACCGCAGCTGGAAACAAATGTTGCATCATGTATTGCTAAGGGGAAAATCGAAGTGCTTTTATATGTCAGGACTGCAGGCTGTCTTCTGTATGCGTTTGCAAGTAACGTCTTGCACTTATGCTCAGTGGGGATATTTAAATGGTGTTATAATGCACTAAAATTCTTCTAATTCCAAAATTATTATTAAATGCCGCTACTTATTATGCTGATTCTGCTTACATATGCTTGCTGTTTCAATGTGCTGAAATAAATAAACTACTATGTAACTGTATATTGTAATAATGTAATACTATTTCATGTATTGCAGTTGTTTGTTCAGCAAAACCTTTTTGATATGTTGTGGTTCACTTAGAAAACAAAGGTGCTAACATTTAAGAAGTTACAGATGCACAGACTGGATTGTTAAAACTGTACTGGAAATAACAATGGATTAATGTTGCAAGTAGGAGGAAGATAACGTACTTTCTACAGAATAAGGCATCTAGTAGACACCGACATCAAAATTAAGGGGTGATTGTAATGACTAGAAGGAATAACACAGCAAGTCATTATGAAAATAAGGGCGGCGTCAAGGTGTTGTAGCTAATACGGAAATAGGCTTAGACTTCATTGTCACTCTAAATGCTGCTGATGGTGGTGATGGTGGTGGTGGTGGTGGTAGGTGGTTCGACAGTTACTAGAGCTGACAAAACGGAAAGGCTTGTCTAATTCCTTATTTCGGGAATGGTCATATATCTATGGCGTGAACCACTATCATACACAGAATCAGCGGCCAGTGGATAACAGAAACCCAGAGAAGGAATGTGAATATTAGAAACAACATGCACTCAACGTTACGTAGCAGATACAAAACTACTTGAGTACACTTCCCATTCTGATTTAGGTAGTGTATGGTGTTATAGGTCTGTGTATTTTATTGCTTTCTAAAAAAAGACAAATTTGTATTAATGTATCAGAAATTACAAAAGTATGCTGCAGATGGCCATTGTTAGCACTGCTTGACTGTTGCAGCAGAGCTAATGCCGTGCTGTGGGTCACGGTAGTCTATCATCAGCATCCACTGTCATCCGTCGTCCTTCGGAAAAAAACACTTTTAATGATCTTTTTTTAAATTCTCGTTAAGCCGGAGCACAAATTTCAAAATGTTACTCCTCCTACAGTGTTGAGTCTTTTTACAGCCAAACATTTTTCTGAATGTTCCCTGTAAGAGTCCTCACAAAGCCTACCTGGTTTGATTTTGAAATGTCTAATTAAAAATAAAAAAGACATTCCACATTGTGTCCAATGCGAAAAAGACAATTTGCCAATATCTGGGGAATGGCTAATCGTTGAGCAACAGAGGTGTAGTGTGAGACTTACGGTTTTTTATACTGCCTATATGGGCCTCTTTTGACTATGTAGTGTACATGGTTAACCTGGGATCATTCGGTGCATTTGTGATTTTTTCAGATAGACGATTTGCCAAATGCTTTCCTCAACCAAACTTTTATAGCTGTTCCACATGGCAGACCAAATTTAATTATTGGAACACTGAAATTTCGAAAACATTGCAGCAAATGAGTGCTGATATCTTGGAAATGGCTTACCATAGAACAAAATGGAGAAACAATGGGACACGGAGGTACATATAGACGATAGATGAGGCACATTTGACCTCCTAGTGTGGAAGGGCATTTTGGCGTCATTTGGCACACTTATCTCAAAACGGCTGCATGCAGAGTGAATGACATTGAAAATTGCACCTCGAGGGTCCAAGTGGAAATATTATATAATTGAATTATTTTCCGACCCTCTACCATTAGAGATGACCATACTGTTAATACTTGAATAGTGGGGCATGACATCTCAAACACTGACTGGTTTAACACCGGTGAAACTGTAAAAATAAAAACACATGTTTCGTTCGCAGAGCTAAATGATATTTTTGCAAAACCTATATGAGTTCTATTTTGTCCGCAGATGAGTGGTTTAAATATCATCATACCTTATTTTTCGGACTGTGTACACGATAAATCGTCCCTGTTTTGTTACTTCGGACCCTGCTTCTACTAATGTTTACAGTAGCAGGCAAAAAGGGAAATGATAGTAAATACGGATCGCTGGTTTCCCTTTATGTATTTCCTGGTGTCTCAAAATGCATATTAAATGCTCACGTTGTTGGACCTATTTGCGATTAGGAATAATGTGACTGCCTGAAGGGGAAGGCCAGCACGCTAGTTGTGCAAGTCTTCTATTAGAGCTCGGTTAAAATTCTGGTCTTTTGTTCAATATGGAGTATTTGGCGCCACAAATTCGCAGTAGGAATAATCGGTTTCACTCGCAAGCCAAACTACCTTGGTCATATGGCTACCCCTTAGCCAATCATATTGCGACAAATAAAAGCTCCGCCAATCGTGAGATGTCCCTGTTTTCGCGACCTTACCCAAAGTTATAGTGTACATATTAGCTTTTGTAGGAGTATTAGTCCAGTGGATGCTAATACTAAACAACATTAAATAATCCTTTTTCCTTGTTTTGTTTCAAGGGGTCCATGCACTTTATTGCACAGATAATACACAGTGGTACGTGGTATTCAATAACACACCCACGTGCATTACGCAGAATACAGGGGGAATAATGTCAATGTTATAGGCAATAAATGTTTTGTGCAGTATGAACGATGTTCTAACAGTTTCCATGGCTTTATGCAAATAACATTTAATTTTTGCTACACAATCATAGCACTGTCAATGACGAGTAACAGTTTTAAATCTGTTAAATGTTGTCACAAAATGGTTTTCGTTCATCTAACTTACACTTATAAATATATGTTTTACCCATCGAACGATATACCGTTTTTGGGTAAACATCATTTTTACAAAGTATAAACCAGAAAATATAAGTTGAGAAAAGGTGTATTCAGACTTTAATTCTTAAAACTGTAAGCGTATATGTTAACCGTAAGGGCTATAGAAGTTTGACACTTTCTGGACTTTGCAAGCTTAATCACATTTTCCAACAAGGAATTCTTGGGCATGTCCTACACGGAAGAGTCACTTCCACGCATAATTATGTTAGCTATTTCCCTCAAATTTTGTCACAGAATCGGCAATGTAAACGTACATCCAGTTCCATATATACGTGACAAAATGGTGGCAATTGTTAACATAAATCCAATTAACATCCACGTGACATAAAAAATGTCAGAGATTCAGCAGTGTAAACATAAATTTAGTTTTAAACCACGTGTCAAACACGTGGGAATTGGTCAAGTGATTCACAGCCTCTAACCAAAGTTGTGACAAAACATCAAGAGGAAGTCCAGTTCATGATAGAACACACCCTCCTGTAGATTACTCTTTGCGCCAAACTATATTTTTCTGGCCAAACTGTTGGCCAGGGAGATGTATTTAATGGCTGGATATTAAGAGAGTTCTTTGGGGTATATGTTGACACACAGTTTAACTAGAAGGAGCACATTAAGGTTATGCAAACAAAGGTAGCCAAAGGTATTATATTTTGGAAAGTCAAATATCAGTTTGATTACCTCTGTACTAAGGCAGCCGTACATGTTGTTAATCCGACCTATCTTATTGTTGTGAGGTGTGGAGAAATGCATATAAAACATCATTAGAGAAGTTGTTTCTGTTCCAAAAGAAAATAGTGAGGTTGATATCTAAGTCTGATTATAGGTCTCATACAGCACTTTTTTCAGGATCTACATTTGTGATCTATTTATGAACTTGTCAATTTCAATACGTCTCTGTTTATGCATAAGGCATATTATAGTAATTTGCCTGCAAGTCTTCAATGTTACTTCAAAAAAGTAGCGACGATTGTATCTATGAAATTAGACAATCTACTTCTTCGAAATTTTCTATTAGATATCACAGAACAAGAAAAAAATCCTTTTGTTATCTTATACGGGTGTCTTATTGTGGACAAAATTAACGATGAAGGAAAAAAACTAGTCGACTTTCTGAAATTCAAGAAATGGCTAAAAGTAAATTAATACAAGGGCGGTCTGATGTAAATTAAGTGTTACTAAGTAGCATAATTGTGCATCTTCAAAGAGTTTTTGTATATCAACTGGCTTGGTGTAAAGAATCTCAATGGTCCATAATAATATTATATGTTATTTAAAGTAAATCAAGGGAAATCCATGAATAAGCTTTGCTTTTGATTCTCCCTTTTTTCTTCGCATGTATTCTATATTTCTAAATGTGTCTAAACTTTTGCACTAGTGTTCAACAAAGGAAATAAAGGCATTGATTGATTGGTTGAACTCTGAGTTGCACGAAGTTTCCCCAAACCCACTAGGGTTCCAACGGGAGAGCCAATCGTCCACTAATTATCCATTTACATTCACCCATCTCTTCACACACCTAACCATTGCAACTTGCGGGTCGTTACGCAACTGGCTTAGCTGCGGATCCCTCTTAGGGGCAACTGTTATCCCGTCAGTCGGGTTTCGGTTGCCACAAACGCAATCGGGTGGTGTACAGCTCGGGTTTCCGACCAGTACCCCCCAGACACATATAACTCCACGGAAACCCTTATTCGCTAAGAATTCGCTAAGGGGAAACGTTATTCCCTACCTTCGAACTTGTATTCTTTGCTTTACGGAACTTCAGGGCATTTGTACTGAAATCCAGTGAAGCTCCAATGGAAGCTAGGTCAGTACTGCCCACCAGACAAGGTATCAGCCCCATTGTAGGGACAATGTAAGGTGAGATGCTCATTTCATGACCGTTGATTTTGATTGTCATCTTGAGCACCTTGGTGGATGTTATGTATGAACCATTGCCAATCTTCATGATGCAAGAGGCGACGTCAGTCTTGGGATAGAGATGACAGATATTCGGACTGGTTTACCATAGACAGTGACATCTCGCCAGTGGAATCTTACCATTGAAAAATCGATCTGCACGCTCTGTAATGAATCAAGCTGAAAACTTTCTTCTGATTCAAGGCATGGTATCGAGCGTGACGGCTCTGACTGCAAACTTACTTTGTGTATACCAGAATCTCAGGCAGCATACCTAATTTCGTTGTACCGCGACAGTTTGCTAGCCTCACACCAGGGTGTTTAGAGAACCTTCGTGACACTCACAAGCGCCACACTACGACCCTCGTTTGTACGACAAATCCTGCCCCGACTAAGGCTGAAATTGGCAAACCGTTTCAGCCTAGGATATTCTCGGAATACGCCCTGTTCGTGGAATTACATTTGGGCATTAAGTCCTTATTTCAATCAATGGACAATTTCGCACATTCGCTTGTGTGTATGTACTCAAACACGTTATGTAATCGCGGTGCCTCTTTGATGAACTGATGCAATCAGTGTAGCGGAAGCAATTGTACAAAGGATAATTGTGTTCACTTTCGGCATTCCCAAACCCATAGTGACTGACGAAGGCAAGTCCTTTGCCAACGCCGTGTTAGGTCACATGTTACGAACTTTGCAAATTGATCCGAAATTCATCTCTCCTCACAATCACGGTAGCCTTATGCATGTATGGCAGGAAGGCTGACTAATATCTTGTCCGATCATAGACGAAGCTGGCCACTCGATATCCAAGCAGTTCTTTTGCATACAATACCTTCGTGCCTAGCCTTCTAGGCTACAGTCGCTTTGAATTGGCATTCTGTAGCTCAATGTGACTTTACCCCCAAGTGCTGTCCGCGTCACTTCACCAGAATATGAACATCGACTACGTGTTTCTTGACATGCAAACACACAACCAAAACACTCAAGCTGCAAAACGCATGCATGATATCAAATCGCTGTCACTTTCTCAGAGGGCAGTTAGTCTATTTCCTCAAATCTGGACCTAAACACACGCTCGTCTACAGTCAGCTATGCTTGACGCTACACTCTGCGTTCTCAGTGACCTTCAAGGTACATTTTAATCCATGGTGTTCACCACACCAACCGGATCAAGCCTTGTTTTCTCAGGACTACCACGGGAACTGTGTCTCATGCAGATTTTCTAAGAAAAGCGCTGGAAAAAGACGTACCGAACTCTAGCAATACACAAACAGTTGACGTTACCGATGAATACGGAAGAGCAATATTTGCTGCAACCGACGACCTCTGTATCCACAAAACACACAAGGAAGAATCTTTCCTTGCAACTCAAGTTACAGGCGTGCGTTCTTCCTCTGACATACAAAATCCTGTAGCACGATTGCATGGCACCGATCTCTCAGCATACCTTGCTAATGAAAAAGTTAACACTGGCATTGCTGCTGTACAATACCTCAGTACTGACAGCAAGACGCGACTGCTAAATCACTTAGACTCAATGCCCGAGACAAACACTCGCCTGACCGCAACAAAGGCTAGACTTGAAGACGGTCATCTGGAAGTTCTGTTCTCTGCAAAAACTTCTCAGCCTGGCTTCGACTGGACTTACATCCCTGTCTTAAACGACTATGGCAAGACAAAGAGTCCATGCATTCGAGTCTCTGGCTCAAGAAAGTGCGACTCCAAGCCGAACATTATGATTGATTATTTCTATCTGTATATTAACATTTTTAATTGTGCGATGCAGAATCCTTTAAAGCTGTACCTCGCACACTGGACTCTGGCTTGTTGTGGCAGACATTTCAGATCCATGATCGTAATTGCATTGGCGTGCTAAAATTGCATTTATGTTTAGCAAAATGACTTAATCCTGAATTCAATTTGACACAATATTTTTGTATATAGTTACTTTGTACACAGGTATATCCGCAACAATCATCCTACATCAATCTTATACCCAGTGTATTAATGGCGCATATCTCGTTTATGTACTGAATGAACGTGTCTTCGGAGAAGTTAGTATGGCAATGACTATTGCGTGATAAACACGTGTGAATGACGTTATTTCCGTGCATATTGTGCTTGTGCACTTATTTCACTCGCTGACCACGTTTTATGGAGAATTGTTTTTCCCAGCCCATTTCCCTTTGCCGCCCTTATGCACAGTCATTTTAAGCTCCCTCCGCACCCATCGATATGGGTTCCTCTACAATATCTAGCACCTCAACGCCCCCTTCGGTTGATGTTCCTTTTCCGGTTCCCTTCTACATAGCCCTTTGTTTTCCCCCCAAACTAAGTTGTTATGTCTTTTGGTCAGACCCGTATTCCATTTAATATCTCATGTCATTCAGTGCCGCACCATGTTTTCCAAATTTCCAGTTGCTATCTATATCACCACAGTCAATAAATTGTAATAATGTATAGGCTGCACTATCAGTTTACACACATGTGGGTTCCTCCTGAAATATGCAACAGTTGTTTTTACGGTTTGTTTCATGGATTGGTATAATGACTTAGTATAATTTGTTTTATCTTGCATGTTTTATCATGATTGTATTTTGTGTATATTTTTTTCTTGACATTTGTGATTTGTGCTTTTTGTGTCTGATGTACGATTGAGAATATATCTGTGTTATCATACCGCACTTCTAGGGATCTCTTCTAATCAATGATGCTTAAGGGTTTTAGGCTTTTTATCAGAATAACAGCATGTCATGTGATGATTATTTCTAAATCAGTTCTTAATACTTTACTAAATATTCTACTTATACTTGCGTATACTTCGTAGTAATTTACTTATGCTTACCTATACTTTTGAAGTATTTTTTTGTGAAAGTAATTAATACTTCCAGTCAAACAACTTCAAAAGAAAAGGGAACAAGAGCATGTCATGTAATTATAAGTAGCTATGTACTTATCACGCAATGGCATAGCTCTTGTCGACAGTCATAGAAGGAATGAGTCAGGGAATCCGGCAATCTGATTGGGCCACGTCACTGAAACGGCCTGTGACTGGACAAGGCCCGTGAGGCTGTGTAAAAAAGCGAATGACAATTGAGATTCTGAGAGAGAGAGAGAGAGAGAGAGAGAGAGAGAGAGAGAGAGAGAGAGAGAGAGAGAGAGAGAGAGAGAGA
>JAAUYG010036749.1_pt1 | contig 12855 bp, 10 predicted proteins | sample 7278091 | NCBI WGS metagenome assembly JAAUYG01 (sample SAMN14350201, study PRJNA611818) | marine sediment metagenome | isolation source: surface marine sediment (0.6m) | place: French Polynesia: Moorea | collected 2018-08
AAACCACATGGTATGTGAAAATACAAATATACTTGAGTAAAACAAATACCATTTACTTACAGTTACCAGCAGTTTCCCTTGTATAGAATTTACCACCAGAGTATAGACCCATATAACAGTATAGGCTGCCCAAAATCGCTGAATTTAATCATGTTAATAGTAGTATAAACCCAAATAAGACAGTATAGGGCCGTCAATTCCGGTGAAATAAATACCCGAACATGTACGGCTATTTGGCAGCTGAGAGTATAGAGTCCAATATGTATTGTATGAAATCCGGTGTTTTGACTATTTTTCGAAAAGTCAATATCATGAACTACATCCTTTGGTTCACAAAGCATGACAAAGCATTCTTGAAGCCTCCAATGCTAGGTATAAAAAAAGTCATTGATAAAAAATGCACTTTCTTTTGTTTGAAATTACCTTTTTTCGAATGATGCCGTTATTGCCGTCGCGACAGTGACTGACAATGAGTAGCTGTGTGCATGCTGGTTGCTGTACTGTACTTGAATCTGTTAGTGCCACTGTATGCATGCAGTTCTAAAATAAACTGCTGCCATTATGATCTAGACACAAAGAGATTTCCACATTGTTATAAAGCCAATATTTTTCGAATAGTAATCAGGTACAAATGGCAGTGGCTGCCTTTATCTATGTGACATTCCAATGACATCAATATGGTCTATCTTGTTGCGTTGTATTAGTATCCAGCGGCTCATTACCATGATTAGCATTTGTCAGGATTTATTTTAGTGTCTGGTTTAGAAAGTAGTTGGTAAGTTTTTCTGTTAGTGATTACCTATTTCAAGACACATGATATTTGTAATCTGTTTGTTCTAAAAAATTATTTGCATTTGGTTGTATTCTTTCCATTCAGGTCTTGCTTAAGTAAACTGACATCGTGTGTCTGCTGACCGAGCGAACAACAAATTACGTACTGGTAGCTTCTACCGCAACAGAGAATGACCACCACAAAAGAAAATCTGCAGGTGGCAGGTAAATGCCAATAGATGTGAAAAGATATATGATGTAATTTTGATGTGCTTGCAGTTTTAAACTCGTATGTTCAGACTTTGCTCTATTTTAAGTCCATACTAGTACATCTGCAGTGATTCTGCTTTTTATCATGTTTATATTTAAATTTTTTCAACATTTCAATAACCGTACCTTTTAGTGAACCAGTTGTATGTGTACATGTAAGCATGATGAATGATAAGAAACCTTAATTGAAAGACACAGGGAATCTGTCAGCATTAGTGTCTGGTATCTATCCGTATCAGCCTTTACAGAAACTGACCAGCATGTATTGCCATTAACATTATTAATACAAAGAATTGTATTTATGTTTTGTAATGTAGTCCATTTATTATTCAGTACATGCCATACAACATGTACAATGTTTGTATTTTCAGGTACTGGGAAATCGCCAGTCCTTGCTGTCAAGTTCACCAAGTTCAGTCTGGAGTGGGAGGTGATTGAAGCCATGAAGGTCCTCTTCCCTGGCTGCCTCAGCATTCATGTGGCTCTGGACACTGGGTAAGGAAGGTTCACATCATGTCCAATTGCCCACTGACCACAGGTGGCAAATTTAAACATTGGTGACTGGAGCTGCAATAATTTGCAAGATCGATAATCTGATAATGGCACTAATCAGATTCATTTAATGGGTTCTAAGGGCATATGCAATGTACACATGATACTACTGGTAATGTATCAACTTCTTGATTTTAATTTAATTACCATCATAAAATATTCTATGTTTACTATTGTTTAGTATACATGTAGCAAGGTTTTGTGTACCGTTTTGAAAGGATATTCTTGGTTTAAATATTGTCTGTAGACTGTAGGACTAGGAGAATAGTTTGCTGAACATCTGCTAATCTGATCATACATTTGTGTCATAGTTACCGTATGCTATTGTTATACCAAAATGTACTAATGGACTACCATGATATACTGCTACTGGAAGAGATACAGTCACATGCACCGTGTCACAGGCTCACCAACTTTTACATACAGGCTGCTACCAAAATATGCCAGTGTACTATGAAGTGTGAAGTGGAGGATATTACCGCTGAGAAGTGTCTGCCGATGACAACAGACGACTGAAGTTCAACACTACTTAGTATATATATTTTCCATATTAAGCTTGCTGATGTGAAAGGAAGACCAGTGCGTAGCTATATGGCCCTGTGTGGGTAGCTTGTGCAAGCATGAAGCGATGTCCTGATGCCTGTTTTTCTTCGACACCTTCTGGAGGTCCAAAACAGGCTGAATAACACCAGAATGATGTTTTTGACTTTCGAACTAGTATCAAAGTCAGCAGCAGGTCAGATGGCTGTCAAGAAAATATCTACCAGTCTCCCAAGATTCCACCTCAGTCCACAGATTGCCATTGTCATTTGATCCACATGGTCCTGTAATCCTTAAAAATTGCAGGTCAGATTCCTTGATACAGCAACGTTCAGCCTATGAATGAATGTCTGGTTGGCTTCCTGTCTTTTCCAGTTTCCATGTTTTTGTTTTGTCTAAGAGTCTAGACCTCTCTCAGTCCAGTTTTGCAACAGGCCCTGGAGGCATTTTAATGTTCACCTCTTTTGTGGGTACCCCAGACTGTATGATGCTTGTTACAGCTTGTAAAGTTATGTCTATTGTACATATGTGCCCCAATTATTTGGTTTGAAGAAACATGCATGTACTGCTAAAGTCTGATGAATTTTAGTTTTGCTGAATCAGGGAATTTATTTATTTTGTATAGGATAAGCATGCCATATCATCCCTCAGGCTGTGCTCTTGCCTCTCAGGATGATATGAACCTAGGGAAGATATAGGGAATGATGCTAAACCACCCATATAAATACATCAATGTCTGCTTTTATCCATGAAATGTCTCAAGTGTAATGTGCTACATGTATTTGCTTTTGGGAGGAGCCATAGTTTGTCCCGAGATTTATGGATGCAAAATACATTTACATGTATAGTAAACTCTATGTATATTTACAAGTACCTATTGTATGACTGGTTGGTTTAGTAACACTCGCCTCTGCAGTATCATGACATGATTATAAGACTATACGTTTAGCCAGAAAAATAAAAATGAACATGTTGAAGGTGGTCTTAAAATAGAGAATATATATCATGTATATGAAAATATAAGACAATGGTGTCACTGATGGCCAGTCTTAAACTGGAAGAAATTCTTAAATAATGTAGCTGAAAGGCTCTTAAATTGCAGGGATCACTAATATATCTATATACTGTGAATGCGGATATTCAATGTAATTCTGCGTAAGTCATGTGCATGATGTAAGTTCACGAAGTTGTTACATATTTCTCTGTGTAATATTCCCCGATTGATGTAACTGGGTGTATTATATGTGAAAAAAATAATCCTTAATTAAGCATGTTAAGTAACTTGATTAATTTAAAATCGCAAGGATATGTGTTTTATCAAATTTGGTATTGTCTTTCCTGATTTAAAATGTTTCTATTGGGACACAGGTGGTACATACTGCTTTGTATTTTGAGTCCTATCAGTACATCTTTTCTTCATGTTCCTTTTGACGTTTAAAAAGTTGTGAAGCGCAGCACATTGTGACACCTAGCAAATGTTTTACAAACTAATTTGAACATTTTGACCTGTGAAATTGAATTGTTTGCAGTTATCTTTGTAATGATTGTAACCGATCATTGTACACATACCGGTATTCACTTGTCATGTATACTGAGTGCAAGTGAAAATGCATCACTATTTGGTATCCAGTATTTAATAAATGTTAGAGAAAGTGGAGCACATGCTGCTGCGACATGTCACTAGCATGTAAGTACATGTATATGGCATAAGGTTACTGTCATATCAGTGCAATATAAAAAGTGATTTGTAATTGAAAAGTTTTTAACATGGTTAATGCCCTTTACACAGTTTTGGCTGTGGATTTGGCAAACCACACATTCTCCTTGCTTCGCTGATGGAACCATGGTAGTCCGGACACAGAAACATGGTGTTTCATAGTCCTGTATCATGTGTATACGTTTTTCCACAAAATTCTCTGACAAAACCAGATGCATGAGCATTGAGCAAGTAATTGGCTACCAGTACTGTGTGGCTGTGTCTACAAGTGTTTGATGATTCTAGGCGCTGTATATTATGTCTGATCCGTATTTCTTGCAGTGTGACATGTGCGATGTAGTGTTTGGTGATTAGTGCATTCTGTAAATCTTAAGTACCGGTAATAAAGAATGGAACAATGTGGAATCGACAACTGTTTAGTGTTTAGATGCTCTCCTGTCTCCATTTCTGTAACCATGGTAACGGGCGGTAATTGCATGATGCCACAGGCATTTAACACTTTTGATCATGCACGTGGAAAGATTTATACCTTGGGAGTTTTCATTAAAAATGACTGGATATAGTTTTGGTTAATTATAACAATATTTGCACAATGTTATAATTAACCACTTTCATACATCATGTACATGTGTGTTTTTACATGTACATGTACATGTAGCTCTGCTTGGTGCTACTGTGCAGCAGAGCGATTATCATGGGATGGATGTGTGCAATCTGTCCATAATAATCTGTTTTCTCAGAAGCCTGCAAGTGAATTAACACCAAACTTTCTGAAAAGGTGCTTTCCACTGCTATCTCCAGAATATTTTTTTTTTGTTTTTCAAAATTTATGAAGTGTTTGATTTTTAACGATTTTTTTCCCCTTAACCTGGGACTGTATCATGTATATGGGAGGGAAATTTTCAAACAACATTCTTGTCTGAATTGCAGAACAGATCCACTCCCAAGAAATCAAGCATACTCTTAGGGAAGTTCTGCACCAAAGTTGTTAAAAGAATTGTGACATTTCAAATTTTGAATTTTTGGCAATTTCTTTCATTCTTTTTTGGACGTTTAGCACAGTAGTCAATGGGGAATTATAAAATCTCTAATATGTTGGAAAGAGGTTGTTCAAAGTCTTATTTTCAGCTGCTGAAACCGCTTGACTTTTTGCCATGTACCGAGTATCTCTTTACAAATGTTACACCCTGGTAAGTTCTTTGCCTTACTTGGCGTGTGAGAGTGTAAGTGTATATATCGTTTCCTTTGGACAGGCTTGGCAGTGTGGCTTTTGCCAGTGCAGAGACCTGCAAGAATGCTTGGGACAGTGTACGGGAGAAACAGTACCATGGCAAGACACTGCAGATAGACTATGGTGAAAAGACTCGGGTAACGGGTGATATTTCAGGTAAGTCAGGGTTCGCTCTCCCTGTATCAGAGCGATGTCAGGTTATACTAGGCAGAGTGGCTGAGAAGTGTATCAGAGAAAGCTCATGTATTCCTTGTGGCTCATAACATTTACCACATGAACACATTTTAATGGTGAGTATAGTTTGAAATAAACAAAAAAATGATCCATTGGCACTAACTGCTTTAATATACAATATACATGATACATACACTGCTCAAAATATTTACGGGAGCAGATTTTCAAAATCGTATATTGATAAATATATTGGGAAAAATCCTTCCAGATTGTAGTCCTGTTTAGTTGAATCATTTTGCTTGATAAAGCAGTTGTGGCCAAAAAACATTAGCCAGACTTTATTTTTTACATAACTCAGAGGGGGATCAGCCCTAAAACACAAATGAATCAATCAGGATAACACTGTTTATTGTCAAATCAGTAGCTGTTATGGCCACCCCTAGTGTTAGCACACTCTTGGCATCGGTTTGGCATACTCCTTTTCAAGTGTACAATATTATTCTGTGGTACTATGACTGTGGTAAGGTATGCCATTCCTCAACTATAGCCTGTCTGATGGTAAGAATGTCATGTGGAGGAGGTTGTGGACCTTGAACATGCCTGTAGAGGATGTCCCACAGATGTTATGGGGTTAAGATCGGGGGGTCTTGATCAATTGATCATGTGATGGCCAGTCCAACCTTAATACCTTGCTGATCCAGATAAGCTGTACATATCCGGGCAGTGTGTGGATGGGTATTATGGTGCATGAGAATGAACCCTTCACCAATTGCACCTGCATACAGTCTCACAATGGGATCCAGGACCTCGTTACGATACCTTTGTGCAGTCATTGTGCCCCTGTCTAGGACATGAAGATCGGTGCAACCGTCTATGGATACACCTCCCCACGCCATAACAGACCCTCCACCATAATGATCGTTCTCCATGATATTACACTTGGCGTATTGTTCTCCTTGTCTTCATACTCTGACATGTGTGTCACAACCAGAAACGGCACAAAAGAAACCCAGGATGTGCTTTCATCAGTAAAGTGAACGGTTCGCCAGTGTCGAAGCTGCCAATGTTGGCATTCCTGAGCAGACTCCAGCCGAGCTCTGCGGTGTGCGGCAGTGGGTTCTGGACATCTGTGGGTCTTCTGCTCCTCAAACCATATTCGTGCAACCAATTGCGAACTGTTTGATCAATAACACGGACATTTGTTGCCTGCTGGAAAACATTCTAAAGAGTTCTATCTATAGACCAGACCTACGATTACCATCTGGAGATAATGATCCTGATGCGCTGTTGTGGCTTTCCCACGTCCTTGCCCAAGTCTTCTTCTGTACCTTCCAGTTCTCTGGGTCGCTGCATCCTCTAGCATCTGTACAGTTCTGGCAACTTCCGGTTCATTTAAATGTCTGACCCCAAAACCAATTTAAAAAATGGCCAACAACAGCAATAAGATGACAAAACGCCAACAAAAAGCCATATTGTGACCAAAGACACAAATCTCACTGTGACTCATTATGTTGGAACCTAACCTACTGTAAAAATTAACCATAACCTGATAATAACTCGAAACACAATGAGCTTTCTAACAGAAGGTTCTCACATTGCCCTGGAATAGGTATTTTCTACCAGATTTGCTTTAAACAGACATGGTAAAGAATAAAAAACTTTGCTCCATTAAATGTTTTGAGCAATGTACATCACGTATACATATCAAGAAAACCCAGCGGCTTTTCTCATGTCATTAGTGACAGTTGCATGTACACTTATTGGTATACAACTGTGCAACTATAAGAATAGATGTTATAACTCATGATCATGATGATTCATAATCGAAAAAGTTGTCATTTTACACAATGGGAAACTGTCTGTTGAACACTTGATACAGATCACAAATTTTCAGCCAGCATTTCACCATCATTGCACACTTACAACCTCACTGCAAGATAGGACAGCAACCCTGTGTTTTGGCTGAAACATGAGAAATAGGCATGGAAATTATGAAATGAAGCCTGCAGATTATGCTTTTATCAGTACCATCAGGATTCTGCGATTGTGGAATTTAGCGTGGAATTCGACTTAAGCGAGGTAGCATGGAATTGTGCAGAATTGCCCGATTTGGTGCGGAAAATCGCAGAAAAGCCGACTTTCCATGTACGTGTAGTCTGATACAACTGTAGCAGCAAACTTGGGAATTTCTCCACAATATCCAGAGTTTGAGAATAAATGGCGATGGTAAATGCCAGAAGACTAGGGAGTGTATCACCATTGCGGACAGTTCAGGATGGTAGCAGGAACACATTGTATATTCTGTGTGTGTGACATCCATCTGCAAACTTCCCATTCTCAAGTTCATGAGAGAGCTTGCCTGGAGAAGAAATCCTCTGCTCGCTTTCCTGTGGCATGTCAAAAGATTAAATTTAAGGATAGTGAAAATAACAAGGATGCCCTTTATATTGTGTCAAGATAACGTGAGTGGATAGATGTTGGATTCGCTATGGGGTCAGCCATCTAAATCTGGCCTTAACGAAAGGATCATGAGCATGTTGAAAAGAGCATCCAACAAAGACCGAATAGATCTCAAGTTTCCAGTTACGGTTTTCCTCTTTGTGACCACTAGGAACAGAGGCAATTCTCCCTTATGTGGCCGAAAGTCTTTGCTTCTACTACCTGTTGACAACCATGCATAGTTCTCCCACTCACCAAAGGTCACCTATTAGGGTGAAATGTCAGCATGAATAGGGGGGCCATATTACAGGGGGATGCCTCCGTGTTTGATCCTGGCAGTGCGAGGATTGGAAAGAACAAGACCAGATATCTCCTGACGCCAGGCTGTAGCTCCACTGATCTAACAACACATTGTACATGTTGTACATGTACTAGGATCACTTCCCTCTTCATATGTTACTCTGTTAGTTGCACACATTCAAGAGCTTCCTGAAACCACTGGACATGTTATCTGTTTTGTTATGCTGACTCCACATACCTGGCATAGGAGGGAGGGACAGGAATGTGACGTATTGTTTGTTATCAGGCCTATTTGTCAACGGCTTATTCTATCTCTAGTGTGTGTTGAATTCTGGTGGTGCAGACCATGCAACCATGTGTGTGTTTTCAAGGTCATTGTGCTGTTGTCAGACTCCTCACAGACTTGCTACACGTGGGCCGAGCACATTTGTGTATGTTTTACATGTTTTAAGCTGCGTCAGAGTTAATGCGATCACGAAGGTTGAACACTGCAGTGAAGCTTAAGTACGACATTATACATGTTATATGGAAAAGGTGACATCCATACCTGCTTGACTTGGATCATTGATTGGTGACTTGTTTGCCGTGAAAGACATTGATGCCAGTTGGAATTTCACACCGTTAAAAAGAAAGAAAAAACATCATCAAAGCATTTATTTTCAACCAATTATTTCACCTTACAGGAGTGTCATCTACAGGTAATAGCATCACTTGCAAAACTATCGGTAAAAGTTTGAATTTCATTTCCAGGTCTCTTGGTCATTCATGTTGGTTGCCTGCTGGATCCCATCAAAGAAAAAATGCTCGTAATATCTTCACTTTAGTGAGAATTGCAGTGTTGATCACTGCTTCTTGAAAAAAAGTTTTGAACATGTTGAAGTTTACATGTGGAAATGAACCCCAGAGCATCAGTTCATTCACTTTAGGAATGTTATCTACTATATCTACCAGGTAGATAAATATATTTCGTTCATACCTTTATGGCTAAAGACCACGTTATCGTGTGTATTAGCCTCAAGCTGATAATGCCAAAGTTCAGTTACCGGTATGCATGAAACTGCTGGCAACCCAGATAGTAAAATAGATAACAAGCTAGATACTTTACCCATGTTACCATGCTTACAAGCACTACAAACGAACAAACAGGGTATATAAAATAGATCAGAATGAATTTGAAATGTTCTGATAAGAACGCAAGCTGAGAAGCGCAATGCTCCCAGTTTTTATGTCTTTGGTGCGACATGGTCGGGGATCGAAGTCCAGCCTACCACACCCAGACCAGATGGTTTAACCACTAGGCTACGGCAGCAGTTCCATGACTGTTGGTATGTTTTTCATTTAGTTATTCCTTATAAACATGATAAAGGCATAACTGTATCCAGAATAAAGCCGAGATAGAGGCTAAAACTAAGAAAATATGTGTGAAATTCCACATCTCCTTTCTTTCCAGCTACCATCATCATAAAATGATCATGCCTGTTCCTTCTGCCAACTTGCAGAGTTTGCACTGAGATGTTATAGTCAGAGCCATCATGGACATGCATGCATGAAATTGTTGCAAAGTACCTATTTCTTCTTTTAGATGAGCCTAGCCCGTCCCAACCTAAGTCTGATCCTGTAACACCTAGTGAAAGACAGATTGCCGCTGCACTGGCTGTGTTGCTACGGGAGACTGAACAGTCGAGATACACCTTGGACCCACCATTGGAGTCCGAGGGCTACAGCCCAATAACAGAACCCCCTCCTTCACTGTAAGAGAAAGAGATATATACACTCCGCACAACACTGTATCACCCAAGGCTGCCTGGTGTAATACAATGTAGCCAATTGGGTAAAAGAAAAACCATACTTACTAGTAACCATGGGAACTTAGTAATACCAGTATCAGCACTTTCTTCTTAGAATTTTGAGGACACATTCTTTACACTGTCTTTAAACATGTTGAAATATCATCTTTGTACACCCCCAAGTACTTCCATTGATCTGTAGGCGCTGAACCCTCATATAATATAATACATTGTACTACATGGTAGATGTGTTTTATTTTGAAGTTCACGGCACCTGGTCCGTCGCTCATAAGACCCTGGCTGTTAAGAAGCAACGTTAAATCAACCAATTCATTCACTCACTACTTTGAAGTTCAACAGAACTAATGATATAATTCTGTATTATAGACAATACTACCATGTATAGCTCTGTACTTTATCTACCAATTTTATATATTAATATTTCGCACTTTTACTAGTTTTATTCCTCACTTTCTTACAGCCAACCTCTTTTTGGGTTCTTTGGCAAAGCAACAAGTGTGAATATCGCCATCGCTGCTGATGCCGACCGAGCAGCCAGCAGTAGAACTGATCAGAAGACAAACAAAACATCAAAGGGACAGTCGGAATCATCTAGAAAAACAGATACTAAAAGTGCGTCTCGGAAGGAATCACAGCGTAGCAGGACTGAATCAAAGACAAAGCATGTACAAGCATCTAAGGGAACAACCGAATTGTCAACAAAGTCTGATGCGAAAGATCAGAAGAAAAAAGAAAGCCCTAAAAAAACTGAAGATAAAGGAGAACCTGCAAGAAATGATGCTTCAAGGAGAAAGGGCAAGAAAGACATTCCGGGAAAATCTGATACCAAAGGGAAAGATAAATCAGGAGCCTCCGGGAAAGGAAACAACAAAAAGGAAGAGAAAGAAAGTCATGGAAGACGATCTGGTATGTTGACAGAAATGATTAGAAGAACTTAGTTTGTAGCCTAGACATTGATGATGTGCGTATTTCTAGTTTGTTTCTTGTTCTTTGGAAATAGCTTTAGAGGTATCAGCAAAAAAAAAAAATAAATAAATAAATAATGGCTATGTGCATTTACACATATTGTCAGTATGGTTGTGCCATTTTCCGCACAGCTTCTGCAAGTTTTTCACTTCATGAAAAACATGACAATATTCCTCATCTTCTTATCCCGCAGGACATCACACATCGTCATCACGTCACTCACAGCAAGATGACACCAAACAATCCCGGTAAGAATCTTCAACCAGTAGTACCTTACCTTTTAATTGTATATCATTTCTGTTGTGTTAAAATACCTGTATGTATATAAGTACACTTCATTTCCAACATGGTGTAAAATAATGACATTATTAATTTGTATAGCACCAAACTCATTAGTCACAATTTCCTGGTTTCCCAGTTGGAGATTTTCCATGAACAAGATAATTGAGGAACAAACTCCATGATGCAACATAGGAGATTTGCTTTCACATTTTTAGGTACAGTGTTATTCAATTTTCAAATGGTTTTGTGGACATTTTGTGAACATATTGAACATGTATCCTTGTCTTGTCAGTATCACATCTGTGTGTCCTTGAAATACCTCATTTCCCTTCAGTGAAATATATTTGCCTTAAAATAACCTGGGCAATGTGAAGTAGCTCATTTCAGGTCAGGTGACTTTGAAGTAGCTTAGACGACCTTGACCTATTTCCCTTAAGCTTACAGTGACCTCGAAATAGTCCCTACAGGTAAGCCCGAAGTAGCCCAGGCGATCTTTGACCTTGAAATAACCACTTGGATGACCATGAAATGACTCAAGTGACAGCCATGAAGTAGCTCAGTTGAACCTGAATTACCCTGATGATCATGAAAGGACCTGGCTAATCTTGAAATAGTCTGGCTATTCTTAAGATTGGCCTTGAATTAATCTGTCTGACATTGAACTGGTCTGAGTGCATTGTGTTTTTCAGGTCTGAAGAGAAGAGTCGCAGATCGGTGTCAGCTGCCAGAAGTACAAAAGACACTAACGTTAAACGTAAGTAGGGATGTGGAGAAAAATATACGGCAGCTAAATCACCTTTATTTTTTTAAGACCAGTTGCAGTATAAGACCACTTTTTCTTGGTCCCGTGGGTGTCCTTAAAATAGAGGGATTGCTGTATAGGATGACAAATTGCAGTCTTCCAGGAAGTGTCGAATAGATGACAATAGATAAGTATCCGAAATGCAATTTTCTACTGGAATAGTGCAATCTCCACTTCAACATGGTCAAGGAATTCCATCAGTGCTGTTGTCAAGTTCTGCAGAGTGTCAGGGATTTCCTGTGACAGCAAATGTTGACTAACTGCTGTCCCAAACTTTGGGGTGCCATTTTATACCCAGTGATCATACCACATAAAACATGTAAAACAGAGGAATGTATATTGCATATTACACTGGCCCTAATCTTTCTACTTGTTGACCCGGATGACAGTTACAAATTCAATGCACTCACGAGTTCTGACACTCACGAGTTCTTACTTAGAGAAACAAAACCGTACTTTCTGGAGCTACCTGTAGAATTAGTTGACCACTAACAGAAAAATGGTGGGGAGTCTCGTGACAATGTTGACACTGAATAACAAGTGTTCACATGCTACCCCAAACAATCGGCTATGAAGTTTAGTCGTTGAAACAACATATGTTGAGTAAACATGTAGAAACACATCAAGACTTGTTTAATTAAAGTCCTATTTATTATTACAACAGTACTGTAATAGTTCCTTCTCAAGGTAGATATACACTTGCTTAAATACTGTGACATGTGGTACTGGTATGTCTTAGAGCTATTACAAAGCTTATAACAGACTATAACCCATCGTATGCAAGGTTACATTTACAGAATGGTGAATTCTTGGCCTTGTGTTCAGCCAGAGCAGTATGCATTAATTGGGGCATCCCGTCCTCCGACGGGATCCCCTTAAGGGGTTGCCGACTTTTTTTTTTTTTTTTTTCTTCCGCCGCACTTTCGGTGGCCGTTTGTTGTGAAGAAAACAACGGATTGGGCTGAAATTTTGCACAACCATACTTACGGACATGCTTCAGGTC
>JAAUYG010118828.1_pt1 | contig 12855 bp, 9 predicted proteins | sample 7278091 | NCBI WGS metagenome assembly JAAUYG01 (sample SAMN14350201, study PRJNA611818) | marine sediment metagenome | isolation source: surface marine sediment (0.6m) | place: French Polynesia: Moorea | collected 2018-08
AATTAAATTCCATTTTAAAAATTTATTCCCATTTTACCCTGGTTAACAATTTTTTTTTTAATTGTTTTTAAACCGTTTTGGGTTGTTTTTTTTTTTTTTTTTTTTTTTTTTTGCCAGCCATCACCAGTTAAAAAAAGTCCCAAAAGCCGGGCCCAAAAGATCACATGCAATAATACTTAAGAGATCTTAATGGCACCCCGGACCCTGTTTGTGGTATCGATCGAATTATTTAGGATAAAAATACGTGTACAACTGTACATGCTTCACGATAAATTCTGATAAGATAATTAGCTTGGCAATCGAGAGGTATATATGGCCAAGCACCGATATACTATTCTAGACAAAAATTAAGGATAATGCTAGCAACTTCTGTGATTAAAATTTTTCCGATATGCCTGGATTTCTGCAGAAGGAAAAGAAAACTGTCTATAGTATACCACGGCTCTGGGTCAAGAAATACCGACATGTTTTAATCTTCAAATTACAACCAATTTAAACAGAGGCAATAGAAATTCTAATTTTAAAAGCTTGACAACCATTACAGTGCTTATTATAATAAGTGGGGTCCATATTTTGAAATCATTGATCATTACGGGACTGCGCTAGTCTTATAACTTATTAAAATACTTATCTTATTTATTATTTATTTACTTAGTTACTTATTGGTTTATTTGTTTCTTGTTTACATGTTTATTTATTTTAGTTATGCCCTTTTTTCAACTTGCCACAGAAATGTGGGTGAATGAATTCTGTTGGCCCCATACCTCTCAGGTGAACATAAACCTATAGCCTAGGCTATCTCACTTAAATTGGGCTATGTGGACAATCAGTAACAACATGGGCAATCCTGCAGGCCATGCACGGATACCTGGGTTGTGTTTGATCCCGGGTGTTTGATCTCGCATGCCGAAGTCCGTAACGTTATATCGGTGTATACACTGTATACATAGGAGCGGCGCAGGCCGGGCGGCTGTTCCAAAACCTCATCTTTATAATCAACGATTTCTGCCAGCCCCTCTGTGTCGTGCGTGCTGATTCATAGATCTCCGCTTTCATTTCTGACTGAACAAGTCTTGCCTGACTATGTCCAGGTGTGCTAACCTGAAACGGGGCCCAGGAAGTGAATGACAAAAACATCGTGCTATGAGCTGCGACCTCGATCGTTTCACTTTGTCGCATATACCCAGTTATCACTTGAACACACGGGACGGGTTTTTCATGCAGCAGTCCATTAAAGATATCTGTGTATGAAAGAGAATATATATTCAGTCAGTGTTTTAGTTGATGTCACACTCTCTATATTTACGGATAATGAAACGGAGATAACATTTAACGGGCGGATAATATGAAAAGTTCTAACATAGAAAGACTGCATAAAGCGTGTCAGAAAACCTTCTCAGTTTTAGGCCCTACTATGACAAAGTGTCATTCACATTTTGGGTATTCGGCTGCAACGTGGAACTGAAATATACTCAATGGTTTGTGACCACACACTGGATCAGTGGTGACGTTGGGTTACGGAAACAGATCGGATAAATTTTGATACATCGCGACAGATCAAAGTCCACCGCTATGTATTAGTGTACCTGACAACTACGGTGATCGGCGACATTTTCCCGCGCCAACTTTTAAACTTAAATCGCATGGCTGGTCACAGTTTACGGAACATTCAGAAATTGTAAAAACTTTTTAGAAAGTTTTGTTTTCGGGTTATGGATCACCCGGAGGTCGAGACTGCCCCTAGGGGTCGGAACAAGTCTGTGACCCTGCTGGACCCCGCGGAGAGCGCAGCTCTGCCCGGGGGAGGCCCCGAACGCGATGACAACGGTGACACTAAGAAAGCGGCCTGGGGTGACAGCCAGCGACACGGGGCGGAGGAGGAATACACAGACGACGACGAGGATCGTGAGGCGGCCGTACCCATGATGCCTCGCGCGGCCTCGGCTGATGAGCTCGGCCACAGGGGGGCTGCAGGTGTGCTGGGCCTCAACGTGAACAACTCCGCAGCGCACCTGAACGACGACGATAACGTCTTTGATGACAGATACAACGCCAACATGGAGGACGAACAGCCCAGACCCACTGGCCTTCTGGCCTGGTTGGGTTTTGGCCTCTCTGTTTTCGCTCTTGTAGCTCTGTGTATATCTTTCGCTAGTCCGTATTGGCTGCAGCAATGGCCCATGTCTTTTAACGAGTTTCAAAACCTCGGATTGTGGGAGGTGTGCTTCCATAACTACATGCATTTTCGAGACGACAGCCAAGAAATCTACAACGGCTGTTGGTGGGTCTTCAACACAGAAACTAGATACCGAAAGCTTAGGGAATGGCTGCTTCCTCGTAAGTTATATCCTTGAAAAACGTTATAAATAATCAGTATACACTTTTCTCCTGTTTATTTTTCCTGCATTAAAAAATAACCATAAAAATAACAGGTGACAATGTAAACACTAGCAAACAGGTAAACCCCGGCCCGCATACCTCAGTATAGCTTTCAATTCCGTCTTCCATGGTTGTCTGTGTATGTCAATGCAGCAATGTAATCTGTTTCATTTCATTAAGTTGTGGCACGGAAGCTTAACATTTTTATCAAGGTACTTGGATCACTTAATCATGCAGTTTATTATTTGTTCAGAGCTTTGCGATCTGATATGCTCCATATCCATGCTCAACCTCTAAAACTTTTTGCATTCTTTTGATATTTATAACTCATTAATCAGTTAATTATCAATCCATCCTGGGACAGGATGTGACTTTAATCATTGGGAGGGCCTAAATTGCCAGGCCTTTCCTACCGTCACTGGGATTTGTAATTAACTGAGCACTTTGTTTTCTTAGAAACTGCAGTTATTCAGATGCCAACAACATGAACAATATGGGATACCCCCTCCCCCGTTCCCCAGTATTGTGAACAGCTACTTGAAAACACAGTGGTCCTTAATTTTTTGCAACCCTTTATCTTAAACTACCTTGAGTGTAAGATCACTTAAATTCATCGCCTAAATGACCTTGATTGTAAGATCACTTAAATTCATCACCTAAATTACCTTGATCATAAGATTACTTAAATTCATCACCTAAATTACCTTGATTGTAAGATTACTTACATTCATCACCTAAATTTCCTTGATTGTAAGATCACTTAAATTCGTCACCTAAATTACCTTGATTGTAAGATCACTTAAATTCATCACCTAAATTTCCTTGATTGTAAGATCACTTAAATTCATCACCTAAATTACCTTGATCAGTTGATTGTAAGATCACTTAAATTCATCACCAAAATTGCCTTAATTGTAAGATCACTTAAGTTCATCACCTAAATTAACTTGATTGTAAGCTCACTTAATTTCATTACCTAAATCGGTTTTAAAACATAATTCTTTGCCGTTAGCTCTGCTTATCATAAACTGCATTTTTTTTTTTACCATATTGAACCTTTATTTTAAGACCACCTGCCATTTTAGTCCCAGTCTGTGTCGTTGTTTGGGCATCCGGAGAAACTCTTGATAGGCCTATGACCCACGAACAACGTATTGGGTTCGCCACAGTTGTAGGCCTATCAAGAGTGTTTCCGGAGGTCCCAAAGAATGACACAGACTGGAAGTATTGCCATATAAGACCCCATTTTCAAAGCCGCATGGGTCATCTTAAAATAGAAGGATCCACTATAGCTAGGTGGCACTCCGCTCGTATGCAGCTAACTTACATTTATCATGTTTATCTCCAGCATGGTTCATCGCGTGCGAAGTGATGACTGTTGCCATGTTGCTGGTTCAGATTGCGGTGGTTCTGGTATCTGCCCTTGTCTTCCTGCACATGTGTCCAATGATGAACCACGAGTACCACCAGATCTTCGCTTTGTTCGTTACAGGATCTATGGAGTTTTTGTGCAGTAAGTAAATGTACACTCACTGGATTTCCAAAATTTTACATTATAATTATAATAAATTGGTGAAATTACCAAAAATTAAAGTCAAGCCTTCAAACCATGTTTCTGAATTCTTATTTCAGCAAAAATGTAACCTGAGCAGGGGCAGAGTTTTTTCGAATGTACTAGTATATAACATGTATAAGACTTTTTAAGTTTTGATTTAGGTCACCAATCTAAGTAATATGATTGGCTAGGAATTCGACTTAAATTTAAACTTAGACATAAGTATTTTTGGATAATTTTCCATTGTATATATTCAATTCTCTGTTTTTTTTTTGTTTTTTTTTTTAAAGATATTCACCTGCCTATTGCCTAAGAGCTTGCCTGTAATTATCTGTTTGCTAATTGGGAAGCGCGGTATTGTGTGTATATTTATATTATTTGTGACATTATAGAAGTGATATCTCAACACATGCATGTACTGCTCGATTGTTGAGGTTTGTGATGTGATATATCGTACTGCGTTTTGTGTTTTCTAGCGATGACAACTGCCATTGTGGTGACAATCTTCGGTTCACAGTACGGTGACAGAAGATGGCTACCGCGTCCTGATTGGATGTTCCTATCATGGGGATTCGGTTTCATGGTGATATTCGGCATGGTGAGCCTCGTTGCGGGACTCTGCCTCTTCCTGGCAGCGAGGAAGGCCTATGATAAGCTGCTACTACAGCAAGACGAATACTTCAAGCAGGCAATGGAGATGTCAGCCATGTACCCGATGTCGGAGGGCGTCAGCTACGGACCGGGCGGCGTTAGCTACGATGAGAAACCTGGCTATGACAGTCAGCCGAGCTACGATAAGCAAGAAAAGGGAAGCTATGGTCGCGAGCCGAGCTATGGAAGAGAGCCGAGTTATGATAAACAGGGCAGTTATGGGGGAAGCTATTATGCCCAGGATCCATCCTATGACAAACAGCCTAGCTATGGTGGACAGAGTGCGTATAGTGGACAAAGCTATAATGTACAGCCAGGTTACGGTCAGCCAGTAGACTACGACCAGGGTGTACCACCATATAACGGGTACCACCAAGAAGCGTGATTCCACGGTGTCAGAATATTATAATCATGAACTTTCTTTTATGCCTGCAACTGTGTGTTTTGTATGCATCTCATCTTCAGCACACTGAACCAATCGGTTACAGAAATTTGGAAAAATCTGAAAATTAAGTCACCTTAATTGAAAAATTAAGTCACCTTCAATTAAATCAATTAAATTAACTTAAGTCAATTCAGTCACTTTAATTGAAAAAGTCAATTAAGTTGACTGAATTGTTTGGTCACCATGCCACTATCAAATTGCCGAATCAACTACCTTTTTTGTACGGATAGAAACATATTTTTTTGACATGTCTGTAATTTTCAGTCTTCACCCTGTGATGATAATGGTGTCCACTTTTTTATTATGGAAGTACAGGTATCACATATAGAATACTGTAACTGATACGCAATAAATCCTGTGTGTTCTGGCATTTTCTGTTGAAGATAAATCGACATGCACCTTTCATACGCTGAATGGCTGGAGAGTGTTAAAGCACTGCAGAGTGTTACATTCCAATCTCATCTCATCATCGTTGTGTACCATACTGTGTGTACATTTGAGAAACATTTAAAAACAGATTGTTAAAAAAGGGATATACCAGTACTAATGCTAACGTAGACATGTTTTTTTTATGCCTCCCTAGACGTTTATATGCATACCTAGCCGGTGCCTGCTGTGCATTAACAAATTAGATATTGTATCAGGTTTGCGTCAGTACAGCCAAGTGTATAAACTCATTAACTGGGGTCAATGCCATACCAAAAGGTCATTGGAAATCTTATTGGCTCAATAGGGAGTATTATTAGCCCCTTGGCGGGATAATTGTCTAAAGATACCCAAAAAGAAATGAAAAGGCATAAAAATGTGCACCACCGCATGTGACATGCGAATGTGGTTGGCTAAAGGGTGCGTTGTGGCCAAGGGTAGTTTGAATTTTGAATGAAGCTGACTATTCATGTTCCAATATTGTGGCACAAAATACTCCTTATTATAAATCTGTTGTTTTTTTTAGTTCAGTACTTTGTGATGTTTTAGCGAAACATCACACAAACAACTCTGATATTTTATTTATGAGGCTGATAAAGTTCTAGAAAGGGGCACATATCATATGGAATGTTAAGTGTAACAAACATATGGCTCTGTGGCATAGACTGTTACTGTCAGCAACCACAAACAGTGGGGTTGTACGCTGTACAATTATTAGCAACAATAAACATTGAAGTTGTACAATTGAAGTACAAATGACATTCAGCTGTGAGATGAATTGTATGTACATAGGATTTTATTTGCTGGATGTGCCCCCTACAGTGCCTCAAAGCTGTACATTATATTAGAAACATCCTATAGTACATTATTCATATATAATTTGAATATTCAGATATATATATATATTGCAATAGTTTCATGAATATGTAAATATATAGCAACATGAAATGTGATAGCCTTTTTTTGAAAATGTACATTTGTCACTGAAGCTAATGATTGTCTTCAGACATTCTGATTTTGTATTTTTAAAGATTTGTTTTGCCCGGCAAAAATAAAACACAATTATTAAACTTTAGTTGTCTTGGGAGTGAATGTTTTAGTTGTCTTGTTGGCTGATTTGGACATTTTCATTGTGGGACCAAAGAGATTTTTTTTAAATTTGTATTCTCAGATACAGGTGGTGGTCATATACGTGGTTTTGTTGTTATTAACAATAACTATGAAAACTCAAGTGTTGCACAACTACACCCTTAAATGCAAAATAATTGTGACATTTTTATCAGGAATCTGTACAAAGAGCTAATACATGCTTTATAGAAGAGATTGACACAACATCGGTGGTGATTAGTAGCATCTGGTACAAGTTTGATACAACAAATATTACTGGACACATGATCTAAAATTTTGGAGATCAGTACTATATATGTAACCCTCATGAATCCTAAACACCTTTTAGCTGCAGGTGTGGAGGTGGTTGGACTTTATCAGTTCAGTTCACTTTTTTCAGCAATAAATCCATACGGTTTACAATGAGAATAACAAAAACATTATTTAAAAAAGTTCACAGTTAAGATATTTACTAAAACACTCAGTTATTTATTTCTCAACAGTGTTATATAAAAATGCCCCCACACAGTAAAGCAAAGACCAAGAGCAAAGTATAATATTGATCATGAACACGTTGCACCCTCTTAACTGTTTAATATGTTTAAGACAATTGCTTTTCCCCTTTCCCTTTTCAGTACTAAAATTTCACCTGTCTGAAACGCGGCAGGCCCTCTTAACCATGTTAACATCTTTTCATTGCATGTACATGTATAGCCATAAATCTGTGCCCTTTGAACCCCTTTGTAAGCCTGACTAGGTCCTGGGTTCAGTTTCTCAAAAAATCTTAAGTCTAGAAATGGACTTAAGTTCACTGATCACCATGGTAACCATTGTCTTTTCCATGCTTAAGATCACTAGAGGACTTAAGATTTTTTTTTAGAACTGGCCCCTGGCATTTCCAGCACTGCATGGTCACACTTGTATTGTAAACAGGGTTATCAGATGAAGGTATGGGGACTTTGAACCAAGCTACAGCAATTAAACCACTTGGAGGAAGGGGGATGGAGTTGGGCATTATTATAACTCGAACACAATTCATTATGCAATTCAAACTTTTGCATAACATGAATATTATTAATAATCATTAATAAGCTGTATACATGTATGTATGGTTATAAACTTCACTGTGCAACCTGTCACAGAAACAGGTAGTCACACATGTATATACAGCGGATATACAGTGCACTTGAACCCTTTCAGTCACAACAAAATTATGGTCTTAAATTGAAGGTGGTCTTAAAATGAAGGGGTAATTATAACAAATGACTGGTATTACTGATGGCCAGTCATAAATTGGAGGGGTCTTAAATCACAGGGACCACTGTTAGGTCTCACCAGAAAGAGATTAGCTAGTCCAGAACAGATCCATCTGAGTCTTAATTTGAGGGGTCTTAAATTACAGCGACCACTACGTTATAGGTCTAAAGAGATGTAAGTCAAGAAAAGATCAATCCCATTAAGTTCTACTCTTTTTTGTATAACTCAATATGAATTTCACATTGCGAAAAAATATGCTGATTTTGCGTTGTTGTTTTTTTAAATCATGAACTACGTGTATACATAATAAACCAATTATCGCGATCAGATCATTAATTTGTGATATTTTATTTTAAAATTATTAACAAAACACCTGCTGAAATCTGTACGGTCGACTTCTGGCCAGTATGATAATTGATCATTGATGATTTAGCTGGATCATATATATATAATAATAAAGTGTCATATGATAATAAAGCCATGCACGGGTATGACTTGACCAACCTACACCACTTCTAGAGAATGGACTCGGCCAATTTCTGCCGTCGTGGTGCTCTGATTGGCTGTTGAACTTCCATATATGGAAGTCGATACCTGTAAAGGTAAACTTTTTCAGGTACACAATCAAGACCTTCAATATGGCGGAAAGGTGAGCTACGAAGAAGCCACAAAAACAGCAAAATACGACTGAGCAGCGTTTATACATCTTAACTGATATCCTTTGACTTCGAACATTGTGGGAGGGGAGCTGCAGGCGTCACCATGGTGAGCCGAGCGCCGTTTTTCGTGTCCTTCCTGCTGTATGTGCTGTGTTTCGTTCTGGGGACAATCGGGTTTGGTACAGGTTTCTGGTATATTGGAGAGGGTCCCGACAGAAAGTTTCAGAGACTAGGGCTTTGGGAAGCCTGCTTTGACGGATATGAGCACACGTCTGACTACATAGGCAAGGCATACTACGGCTGCTGGTGGGTCTTCCACAAGGAATATTCCTACGTGAAGGATTGGATTCTGCCAGGTAATATAAACAAAAATATCTCTCAAATTATACATCAACCCACCAACCCACCAACCATACTGTCTCGATCAGTGTTGATAATGCAATATTCATGAAAGTTTAGCAAAATATCGCTCTACGTAAAGATGTGCATATAATTTATGGCCACATCGGCTTCAGAGGACATAAAAGTGTCTCGTCATAATGCAATCATCAATGATAAATAAACACGTATACATTATGATTACTGTTGTACGACTGGGGACTCAATCAGAATACACTTTATGTTACACTTATACAATGTACTTTTGTGTTTACTGATCATGGTGTAACTATTGGTCTTCCAGCATGGTTTGTAGTGGTCCAAACCCTGATGACATTTGCCATTGTCACCATGTTTATCACCCTGGTGATATACTGTCTTTCGATGGCACATCCCCGCAGTATGAAGTTACTGACGCTAATCTGCTGGCTCGTCACCATCACATGTAAGTTATGAATATTCCACACATATTCGCAGTCATCCATGAAATTCAAGACATTTCGCTTTCCCTCTACTTTAAGACCACTTACACCAACCATTATTAGATTCTCAGTGTAAATTCCATCTATCTTTTTAAGCCACATTTTCTTCTCTGGGCAGATGCCTTTGAAATGCAAGTAACATATCAAGGACATTTACGTAAAGTGTTCAATCCGTTCTGATTTCGAAGCAAATTTCTAGCTATTCTCCTACTTTGATACATACCGTAAACTTGAAAGACCATTTCAAATTGGTGTTTCGTTATGCACATGTCTATGCACGGAGTAGTTACATGTTAAACCAGTTTGTTTGGAGATCCTCTCAGTATGTTAATATATTTATAGCTTAATTGTACCGCAGAGCCTCAATTGAAAGACGTCCTTCCCAATTAGTATGGAAGGTGGTCTCTCAAGACAGGTGGTCTCAGGCTGGCAACAGATTAAGTTATTAAGTTACAGTTTTAATTAAAAGTGGCCTCTGAAGACCGTGGTCTCTTGTGCCAGGGGTCTTTCAATAGAGGTTTTAGTATCTGCATTTACGTGAATGCAATATAAGGCATTCAGTACATCCTCTATCAGTGATTAGTACCGTCACTATTTAAAATTTGCAATATGCAGATAAAAAAACATCACAAAGTGTTCAAAGTTAGAGTATCGTGTCTGTAATATGCAGTAGCCATTGACATATATAATGCCAAACTTAAACTCACATTCATTCCGTGTCTGTTTTGTTTGTTGCAGTTTTGTGTTTGGCGATCTCTGTGGTCATCTTTGGAGTGATGGTTGGGGAGGACAGAACGTGGATGCCGCGGTTTGACATCGACGAGCTCGGCTGGTCGTACGGACTGGTGGTGATCAGTGGATTTTCTGCCGCATTCAGCCTCATATCGCTCGCCATATTCACATTGATGAGGAAATGGGAAAACCTGCCTAAAGATGACATTGACTATAGCAAAGCACAGCGTATAGAAATGCCTGCAGTACCCAAGATTTGAGCCTATAAAGAGACATTGTGTCAGCACCCTACCATCGTACAATATATATATATATATATAGCCTCCGCTGACTATATGATCCTTCTGTTTCATGTATTGTCCATCCATTATATATGCACAGCTGAGAATTTTATGACTATATTTCATGCATAGATAACTGCCATATACATCTGGTTTTACAAGTCACCGTAATTGTTTTCATTCAGTTATCATATATATACTTATCAGCAAACTTCGTACAGTTGCTGCCCTTGGATGCAGTTTGCAGTATTTCATGTCCCAGTAATTTTTTTTCAAAGACTATGTTATTTATATTGTGTTTCAGTAAAATGGAAAATAATTAAGGAAAAAATTAGCTTTTGATTAGGCTGATTGGCTGTTATTTTAGGATGATCATTTATTTCAAAGTCTTCCAATGAAAATATACCTTGATCAGTGTTTTCTCCATTCCGTTAATTGGCATAAACTAATGAAGATTAGTATATTTCTCATGATTGAAAAGCACTTTGCATGCATTTCCAATTGGTTTAGATCTTTAACTTATCCAACCAATTGTTTACATAATTTATAGATGGTGGGACAGACATTAAACAAGTTCATCGCAATTTGCTTTTCCATCTGTACAGCTCAAGAATCAATACATTCCAAGTAGCATTTTTGTTAGCAGCTGGTCCAGTTTGTTCATTCTAAACAGTTTACATTGACTTACTGAATTGTCTTGTGTTGTACATTCAACCACATATGCTGTGACATGTATATACATGTATATTAAATTACCCACTTTCTCACAGCATCCAATATGATTTGTAACTTTTATTAAATAAAATTCTGTTTCTTAGATATGTGTCTTTCTTATTGTGGCTGTGTACAGTATTTTTGGGAAGATCGTTTATTTACAAATATTACAGCAGGAAGTATATAATATGCCACAAAATTGCAACATGAATATTCAGTTTCGTTTGGAGGTGGCGGCCAAACTACCCTTGATCAATATGCATCCTGTAGCCAAACCCATCTGGTCATATGAAAGCTTCAAGCAATCCTGAATGGAGGCCCTTGTCATGATATCTCACCCTTTGGGTTCTTTCAGGATTTTTTGGGACATTTTCCTGCCAACGACTTTAAAATACTAATTAGATATACATGTATATATTGTATAGATATTAAACCATATATATAGTTGAGACCTAATAAGGCTGTGCACACATACATACATACCCCCGGTAAACGAAACCTTCTGAAAAAATCTCAACACCTGTAAGTTTAATTGTCAAATTAGGTTACTGGTAATAAGTGCATACTTGCACTAATTAAAATTGGGTCTCTTAATTATGGCCATGGGTTTAAATTTTGCAATTGAGCAGCTTGTACCACACATGCAACGTACCACAAAGAAAAGTTCGTTTCTGTAGAGCGTGAAGCTTAAGTTAATTATTTTCAAGTGCTTAATTCATTTTTACCAATTATAATATCTACTGCAGCTATACTCTGCTCATATGTCTAATGCAAATACCTACTTAAAATGAAGTTTTTAACTCATTTGCAGTACATATACTATTTACAATACGTCCTATAGACCGCATGCACATCCATGTATTCATGTAATAATATAGTTTGTCACATATCTATATATGCTAATCATATACGGCCGTGTAAAAAAACTCCTCCAAAACAAAAGTTACAGACAAAAATTATATAAAAAGTTGCTTCCTTGTATCGGCAGCATTGTTTTTTTTTTTTTTGTTTTGTTTTTTTTTTTTAAGAAATGGCAGATATACAATTTGTAATGCTGACTTGCCTGCAGACCTACAATAATGAACTCACCCATCCTGTGCAGTCGCCCGTAACGTTCAGCATGTCTCACCTGTCACATTTATTGGGTGGAAGGATACGGTGTAAACAGCCAGCATGGCTGCGGACAGGTGAACGCTGAAACTGGATCTGGCCTGCATGTGATACAGGGCCCAGATTATACATTCACACCATTGCTCACACGGCCTTAATTACCATTACCAGCTGATTAACAGAAGCCATATAAGGCAGTAACAAGGCTTGCAGGTGTTTGTAACAGGGAGTCCACAGCACTAGCCTGCCAGTGCAAAGCTTGTTGGCCTGACATCTATGTGTTGGACCATTAAACACTGTTAAACTGATTAAGAAGTATTGAATCCAAGAAGATAGTGGACCTTATATAACTGTTTACAGCTGGAAGAGTTATAGATCCAATTTAAAAACGGCTTTAAAGCTAATTTATTAAACTGTTTCATAGAGTGAAACCGTGAGGCTGAGTTTTAGTTGATCTGTTGATCACTGCATCAGTCATATATGTACATGTAGTCAGCTGATATTCATCCAATCAATATGGGATTGAGAAAGCAAGGCAAAGACTATGTCTTCCTGACTGGCTTTATTTTGACCGGTCTGGCATTTTTCAACCTGATGGTATCCTACGTCACCCCGTACTGGGTTCAATCCTGGCCCAGGGTGTACAGCCAGTTCAAACGGATAGGGATGTGGGAGGCCT
>JAAUYG010021027.1_pt1 | contig 12853 bp, 8 predicted proteins | sample 7278091 | NCBI WGS metagenome assembly JAAUYG01 (sample SAMN14350201, study PRJNA611818) | marine sediment metagenome | isolation source: surface marine sediment (0.6m) | place: French Polynesia: Moorea | collected 2018-08
GGTAGTACGGGGAATTTTTATTTTTTTCCCACAGGTTGCTGTACGGTGTGCAATACTTAATTTTTCCCGGTTTCAAATATCTCTTCCCCCCCCCCCCCCCCAGACACACACACAGATTGGCATTACCTTCAATGTAGTAATTGAATTACCCACGTTAACCATTTCCAGTATATTTTCGCCGTTCGTCACTTTTGTAAAATCAGTGCATAACACGGAACATTGGTTTTCATCTCGGAGAGAGTTCTGAGATAAAACGAAGTATGCCTGACATCTTCATCAAGGTGACACTCTATCTTTCCTTAGGAGCGCATTTTAGTCCCCCGGTATCAACGTTTATGTAATTTTAATCTGTGTCGAACATTTTAAATAATAACATTCTTCAAAAGAATGTCATTTCGAAGAAGATCTGCCTTGTGTATCTGAATTCATGGAAAATTAACATGTACCAGAACATTTTTAACCAGCTCATTACTTGCTGGGATTGTCAGACACAGTGTTCATACATGAAACGCTTCTTTATAACTAGCCCACGAGTTCCACACATGCCCATAGCGACAATAATGACACGAGGTAAATTACTTTCAAACAATTTATTTACGTAATCTCTACAATTACACATATATTGCGCATTCCCACAGAAATATTGTATTAAAATACGAAAAACATCATTAGCCTCACAACTTTTATAATTTATGAGAATTTTTCAATTCTGCGAACCATGTGATCGCCGACATTGCAGGAAGGACCAACAGGGTTGGTATCGCTGTTGGATACACAACCGAAACAGAGATGCGACCTTTACTGACTGCTATGTGGCTGTTACTGCACCCAAACTAACCGCATTACGTCCAAATATACATGTATATGCCCACGTGAATAACCTAGATATGATTGCAAGAGGACCGCACGCAACACCGAATGAAGGTATGTTACTTATGTAACTGTATAACTATATAATTATATTATGTTGTGCCAAACCCATATACCTGTAGTTGGTTCTATATATAGTTCTATATAGCCAACTACAGGTACAGGGGCTTTGACACTTCCATTGAGCAAATGCCACTCAACAGACTTTGATTGATGGGCCTACCTTTCTTTTGCTTATAGCTCAGCGCTTACCGAAATAACAGTCTCACTGGCTGCAGCCAGTAGCATAACCTAGGTAGCCTATCTCTACAGCTACTATTCTCAACTTCTTCATATTGCTCTTATGTAGCATATATTCTTTGAATAATAATGAGAAAAAATACTTCCTTGTAGTTCCCATGGTGTCTGTTGGAAATAGTCCACACAGATAGGAACGGAATCCACCTAAAAATATAAACAAATAATGATTTGTAGTGAAATACCGATCCCGCTTTTGGGGTATTACCATGCACAATGCATATTGTAAATTTAACTGCACCTTAACTTAATCTATTTCAAGACCTAAAATAAGCTATAGTAAGACTTAAAATTGTTATATTAATATTAAGTATAAAAATGCAATTTCAAATTATAAAATAATTATCTTTTTATTTTTTTTTTACCTCTGCGTTGTGCTACTGCGCAGCGGAGCTAGTGTCATCACGCGGGCGTTTGTCATCCGTCCATCGTTGGTCCGTCCGTAAAACCAGTTTTCTTAGAAACCGCCAAGAGAAGTAATGCCAAATTTTGGGAAAAACTGCTTGTCCACTATATCTCCAGACCATTTTTCTTGTTTTTCAAAATTATATTTTTTATTTTGTATGAATATTTTTCTTTTCTCTTAACATGGGACCTTACGGGAGTAAAAATTCCAAACGACATCTCCTTTGAAAGTACACATCGGGTTCACTCAAGAAAAAAATCATGCATACTCCTATGGGGGTCTCTACCAAAGTTGTTAAAAGAATTGTAAGATTTTAAATTTGGATTTTTGTATTTTTTTTTCCTTTTCGTTAAGATGACACCGTATGACAATAAAAAAATTAAATGCCATCTTGTCTGAATGTATACACCAGATTTGATCAAAAATCACGTATACTTCTGGGGAGGGTCTCTACCAACGTAAGGTTGTTAAAAGAATTGTGAATTTTTAAATTTTGAATTTTTTGCTTTTAATTGCTCTTTTTGCCATATAATATGGTAGTCAATTGGGGATTAAATATGTGTGGTATATTGAAAACGGCTGGCCGTAGAGCAAAACTGACTGCAATTTGGTACTCGTGGATACCAGTAACACGTATATGGGTATATTGGACCTTGTAGAGTCCAAGGTCATTTTGGGGTCATTCAGTGCACTTGTCTCAAAATGGCTTTATCTCGAAACTGGATGGTCGTAGAGCAAAGCGGGGTGAAATTTGGGACTCGTAGATACTACTAACACATAGCTGGGGTACATTTGACTTTTCTAGGTTTTAAGGTCATTTTGGTCTCATTTGGTGCACTTTTACTCAAAATGACATGTAACTCAAAAACGGCTTACCGTAGAAGGAAGTGAACTGAAATTTGGGCGTCGGGGACACTAGTAACACATATATGGGGTAGATTTGGTCATTTTGGGGTCATTTGGTGTACTTGCCTTAAAATGGCTGTAGCTCGAAAAGTGCTAGTCGTAGAGCAAAATGGATTGAGATTTGGGACTCGGGAACACTAGTAACACATGTGTAGGATGCCTATGACCTTGTAGTGTTCAAGGTCATTTTGGGATCATTCAGTGCATTTGTCTCCAATTGGCTTGTAACTCGAAAACGGTTGGCCGTAGAGTTAAAAGCCTTGAAATGTGAAACTCAGGGACACCAGTAACACATATGGGGTGCATTTGACCTTGTGTGGTTCACGGTCTTTTGGGGGTCATCCTGTGCACTTTTCTCAAAATGTCTTGTAACTCAAAAACGGCTGGCCATAGAGCAAAGCGGAGTGAAATTTAGGACCCGGGGACACTAGTAAACATATATGGTGTACCTCTTACCTTGTAGTGTTCAATGTCATCTTGGGAGTATTCGGTGCAGTTCTCTCAAAATGGCCTATAACTCGAAAAAGGCTGGTCGTTGAGTGAAACGGTGGCTTAGGGGCACTAATAACACATATATTGGTCATCTCAGCTACATAGGTAGTAGCTACATGGTTGTCATGCATAAGCCTAACTTAATCCTATCTGGCAAGTGATCAAGCAGAGCGTCAAACCCCCTGGGCATCAAGTTAAATATATGTATCAATACAGTATTTGCAGATTTTGTCCCAAGTGTGCCCACAGATGGTGGTGAATATATTTGGTTACTGGTTTTGAGGAAGGGTGTGTGGGGAACTTGTCCCCCTACCTAATTTACACACTGAGTTAGAAAAACTTATTCAAGACAAACATGACCTTTGTTTACGATTTTTTGTTCCTGAATCATTTTACACATTTAAGTGATTATGTTTGCATTTTTTCAGTATGTAAGTTGCTTGAACGCGTTCGCCCATACACAAATAATCTATATGTGAATACATAAAGAGACAGTAGTAGTAGTAGTAGTAGTAGTAGTAGTAGTAGTAGTAGTAGTAGTAGTAGTAGTAGTAGTTGTTGTTGTTGTTATACCGCACGGAGTACATTTCATGCAGTTGGGCATTTCATGCAATATTGTAAATTGACTTGTACTTCAGAAGCACCTATATAACAGTTCATGACACGCATATTAATTATATAAGGAAATCTGAATTTTGGTCATACATGTTTCCGTGCTCTATGTTTTTACGTACACCTTCAAATTACTTTGTAACGTGAAAACGTAGCCAAATGGAACAGCACATTACTGTTGAATATTAGCTGATCTTCGAAGCCCAAGTAACTCGGGTTATGATCTTCTTTTTTTCCCCTTTGAAGGTACTGTTTGTGAAAGATTGCCAGTAAACGAAGGACTGTCGCCAAGTGGAAGATACCAAAGTTTGTATCTACATTTATATATCGCCTGTCTATGTAAAAAGTGCCCTGCTTTCAAAGTCCTTTACAAGCACAAGCATTCCGTTTTAGAGAAGAAATGAAATAAAAATTATACGAGAGTGTGCGTGTGATCGAGAAAACTATGAGAGTGCTAAATATTGCTTGTTGAGCCAAGCCAGATCCATGCTGTCGATGTCAATGCATCAGCCAGATTTCGACAACGATTCTCACATAGTCGGTCACCGATTTTCTTTTGTTATATATTAATGGTACTATACCGAACGATCATCGTTTACAGGTATCTTTGACACAAAGCCTGTAACGTAAATTTCTTTTATTAAGTCTTATTTGATATAGCGCGTACAGAGCCACATGAAAACTTCAGTCTTATTGAGTTATCCTTTGAAATTAGATTGAATTGTAATAAATGAAATATGGTTTTCTGTTTCATGACAACAGCACGAGACAAATTAGCCTTTATCGTTGGACAATCGGTAAACCGTACAACGAACCAACGACTGCAAGGTGTTGAGAATGATGTTGAAGAAGCAGTCAGTGTTTGAAAAGCTTGGCTTCCATACATTGGCATTTTTGAATCTGACATTAGAAGAGATGAACATCGCATTAACAATATTTGATGATCTTCTGGATGAAGGCGAACAACCTCATGACGGCAAAGGAATATATGGTTCGTATTAGAATATAATTGATTAAATTGACAAATCATTGGACACGTGATAAATTGTAAGATTGTCAAAAATATGTATTTGGATTCTGTAAGCATATAGCATCAAAACCAGTAGGAAGAAAGTAACGTCAAAGTGGAGTTGACACAAAAGCTATTTCTTGTAGAAATTTAAAATTTAAAAAAAAAATGATATTTTTAACATTGTGGCCAATGGGTAAATTAAACTTGTATCTTTGGAATAGTTAATTGTAGAGCGAATCGGAGCGAAAGTTGGTACTCGGGTGCCTTTTACCTTGCAGCATTTAGGTTCATTTTGGGGTCATTTGGAGCACTTGAGATTTTCCGAAACAAGATTTTAAAACGCTGGTTCTTCAGAACACTGATCGTCTGCACTTACGATTCTTTTTCAGCAAACGCTTTATAGGTGCATGTTTCCTTGTCAGTTGCATCAGATGTGATATGTCTTATTTATAAGCATCGCTTGTGACACTAAATGTGCAAATTACTACTTAGGGCACATGTATTTTATGCGCCAGTAATTACCCAAAACTGAAAACAGTTCTCCGCAACTATCAATAATTTCAGATACCTGGTGTATTTACAAATATCCCTTCTTCCTTACACTATAATTATATTCCTTCTTTGCCCACAGCTGTGTTTTACTGTGCCGGGACTGGCGTTATGCACTGTGGGAAACATTATTTCGAGCTGGCGCCTTGGAACATTCATGAAGACCCGCGCGTCGCTGAGTACATATGTTTGGAAGACATAGAAACCAGAATAAGCAACAAAAATCCAGAGTTGTTCTTCATGATCGTGGATATGGGCCGAACATGGTGGGTGGCTTCCAAAACTTTTTGCTCTAATACGTGTCCCTGACTTTTATGACTGCTTTAATATTTTTAAATGAATTGATCGTTAGGCATACGCGATGAGTAGTTACATGTTAAGTGGCAAATTCAGCACCAAGGAAATGAAGCTTACATGCGAAAGGCTTTCTTCCTGAGTGACCAACACACTGTTGTTGATATTTTAGCGGAGCTCAGCTATTGTCGTTCTGTACGGTGGCTGATACTTGCCTCGTATTATTTTCTTCTGGAATTAGCAACGCGTTGTGAATACAAGGCGGTGCTAACATTTACAACGTGTTTTGAATATTTGCAACGCGTTGGAAACATTTAAAACGTGTTTTAAATATTAGGAACGCGTTTGAACATTTGAAACGTGTTTTGAATATTTGCAACGTATTTGAAACATTTTCAACGCGTTTGAAACATTAACAACGCGTTTTAAATATTATAAACGTGATTTGAATATTAGGAAACTTAGTCTAGATGTGGGGTCCAATGGCATCGTCGCATTTGACCATGGGTGACCCCGAAAGGCCAAAGTCATGGTGACTCACTTTGAAATCTTACATCTAGTAAAGAGACGAGCTTTTAATAGTAAACAAAAATAGGAAATCATACAACTGGAGTCCAACGACACCATCAGATTTGACTTTGGTAACCTTGAAAGGTCAGGGTTAATATCATTTGCATATTGAGTGGTAGGAGACATGTACGTTATGCATATATTTACTGATAACTTATATTGCGCAGGATGTCATATATGAGAATTTGCTGGCGGGCCGTTCTTTTCCACTGTTTCAGTGGTCTTTTGTGGATTGAATTACATGTATGGTCACTTTGCGGAGCAAAACAAAAACTGTTAGAGCAATCAGCTTCCTTTTGGGGGAGGGGAGTCTTTCTTCTGACAAAGGGAAGAAATAATTCGATTTTGAAAAAAAAATGGCTCTGGTGTAAGGGTAGAAGTGAGTAGTTCAATTTTTCTCCAGTTATAACAGATTGGAAAACTGTCCAAGTTGCCTAATGGGTAGGACGCTCACTATATAATTATGAATGGCTAGTATCAACGGTTAGTAATAACGGTTAGATGTACTTTGGAAGTGAGACATTACGCTAGGGAAACATATTGACGTTACCCATTTATTCCAATCTTGCAAAGATTAGTTACCGCGGAAAACAGAGCTGTTTTTTTTCTTTCTTTTTTTTTCTGACACACACCATTCTCTCAAGCGGGGACGAAAAAAACTGGAACTATTTTATTTTTGCAGTTATGTCCAGGAAGAGGAAGAGAATTACATAGACTTTCCTACACCGCAGAAGATGAAGGCAGCAAGGAATAGAATCATCTTTTATTCTTCGTAGGTCTATAGCTGAAGAAATGTTCAACAGATAATGGTAGTATTTAATTAAGTCCAAGTGGTATTATAATAATTATACATGTAGTTACCTATAGTTATAATGTTGACGTAGGGCGACTTTTGTTTGTCATTAATATTATAACCACTTCATAGAGTATCCAGTTCACTGTGCCGTTATGGTCACAGCACAGAATATGCTGTATGGTCACAGAATGTGCTGTATGGTCACAGAATGTGCTGTATGGTCACAGAATGTGCTGTATTTAAAGGAAGGCCTACGCAATGTTAGTACACCGAACGGCTATGGACGCATGGCTTTCGTGGTCAACAAATGGGTGACAAATATGGCTGCCTCATGTGCAGTCAAATTGAAATAAAATGTTATGTTCACTTGATCACCATTACAATATCGAAACCCACACGTATGGCGTTAAATGTTAGCAATCATGCATTCATACAACCTCACTCCCTTCGTCTACCAGCTCCCTTGACGAGGAGTCTTATGAGGAACTTCACGCTGATGGTAGGCCGGGAAGAGGTGTGTTCTCCCTGTATCTACTGAAAACGCTAGGAAAAGTTCTGACTTTTGGTGGGATCAACAAAGACTTTTTTCACAGTAAGTCGTAATGAACTGTTGCTTTTTTTACCAAGTCAGTCCTTTTCATCAAACTACAAGGTTTTGAAAAAGCGAATTGATACATCTAATGTTTGGGGATTGAAATAAGATTTCCACTTAGACTTTTATAGCCAAGTAAGTATTTGACTTGATGTTTTCACCAAGTGCAACAATTATTCTGAATTTGATCCTAGAAAATTCAGCGGCAAATATGTTCTAAAACAGTCCCTAGGTTACAAATATTCCGTAGCTTCATTCCATCCTTACTTTTCCTGGGGATGTTACGTTTTTGAGATTCCCCAGAGACTTACAACAAAGCGTTAATTTCAAATAATTTTAATTATTCATTGCAAAATCGTGACGAAATGTAATCGCCAGTAACATACCATGTCTACAAAGGTCATCATGCGGTTATAGGGAGTGCGAATATCAAATACGACACTAAAGAATGGTGGGTAGACTTAAGACCCGACATGTTTGTACATCAATATAGACTGATTAGAACTTTTATTTTATTTTGTTTTATTTTATTTATTTATTTATTTTTATTTTTTTTTTTTTTTGGGGGGGGGGCAGAGGATACTGTGTGGAGTTAGTAGGTTGTACTGTCTGAATGCGGACTGGCTTACCATGTCATCAGACCTCATGAACTGGCAGTACCATATTAGGGTATATATAGAGGCATAGATTATCTTTAGGGAAAACTATGTACTAAACTTCAAATTACTATGCCCCATCTGACAGTCTAAGACCAATGATATGAAAATTGTCTATTAATTATTATACTAATAATACCTTATGTAATAACTTATGACGTATTAATTTATTCCCTTACTTAGCTAATTCAGTCACATGTGTGAAACTGCAGGCTATCGACGAAATTTCAAGTCACAAATTTCAATCAGTTTCACTTTACCATGTTACAGCAACGAGTTTTCCAGCTATCCACTCCCTCTGTGATAAGCTATTGATGAGACAGATGCAGGTACATTTATCTTCAAAGAACAAAACCATCTATCCATTTCTGTCTTATAATTGTTCTACTTAAAGTACTACAAAAGACAGTGCTATACCAACTATCCACGTTTAGATATTGATTAATCCAGTTACGGTTGACCATTCTTGGCTTGAAATATTTCCCTTTAGCGTTTAATAAGTACGCGTTTCCACCAAACAAATCGCAACACCCGGAGTGGCATACGAATCTCTCGCAGCAAGATAGGAGCTTATGGGACCAAAAGTTCTCCGAAGAGGAAATGGCACAAGAGACACCCGAGCTCTTGGCAATTTGGCAGACACGTCACCAGATCTGGGGTTCCTTGACTAGTAAGTCGCACCCACAACAAAACCAGACATCACTACGAAGAAATACGTACAAGTAAACGAAATGAAACTTAATTTGCTCCAAATCCCTAAGAGATATTAGCCAAACACACAAGTCGTTTCTCGTTTATTTCAACAGTGTGAGTATATCTCATGTTAGTTGATAGCCTTTTCATAGCCTTTGGAGTATAGATGCCAAATCCGCAGTCTTATATTATTTTTCATTTTAGGTGTTCCAGGAGGAACGACTTTCAACCCAAAGAATTGCACAACGGTCCTGTGTCTGAGCTACAAAAGACTGCTTGCAAATTCCATGCAAATTGTTATCGAGGAATCAGCCACGTCAGTGCATTCAGATGAGTCGAAACTGATGGTTGATTGCAATCTTGATGAGAAAGAGCTGCCCCCAGTAAGTGCAGTACATGTAATATTTTAGATTGCGATGCAATGTGCGTTTGTGGAAGGTTTTCTAAAACAAAGAGATATGTAATACAATAGCCAAAAGGATGTTTGCTTTTTACAATATATTCTGGGATTGCGAACTTCAACAGTCCTGCTCAACTACATCACAAACAATAAGCAAAATTAACACATTGAATTTCTTAAGATGTGGTAAAAAGACTCCTTTCTTCCCTCCTGCTTCTAGAATTTGCTATAATGTATTACTAAGACTTTTAGGTTTCTGTCGGTGAGATTCTTGTATAAACATGATGAACACGATGTAATGCCCCATGTTTGTCTGGAAGATATGTGTATTTGTTGAGCATCTGTGGCTTTATCCCACGTGTCTTGTGGGTACGAGTCGGTGGCGCCAGCTCCCGACAGATCACCAAGTTCAGCAACGTTTATGCACAGATATTTCTTAGAACGGCGAAATTGTTAAGATTCCTCGCGCGGCTATATTTGAAACCGTTGAAGAAGATGGTATTTCCCCCAGGGTTGTCCCCTAGTGTCTCTGATGCCACATATCGAAACTGGCTAATATGTAACCTGAAGAAATAAATGGAATTTTCTTGTGATAAATACAGTTCTATGGTAAAGGATAGAGCACGGACACATTTTACTGGGGTTGTTTGATCAGTATTCACCTGTACAAATATAACGTTCTAGGGCTTTCTCTGGCATTTAGAAAATCAGCGATAGTATCCCAAAACACCCGGAGGATTACTGGAGGATTATTGCTGCTTCTGCTTGTCTGTTACATGTATATGCTTGAAATGGGTCTAAGTCGGAATTAACCAAAGTACGTGCATTGGTATTTGCCGATTGATTGATTATATCAATTTTCAACGGCACATCAACACCAAAAGGGTCATACAGTGCCAAAACAGGTGAGATCACTAGAAAGAATGTTGTGGTTCTACAGTCTGAGAACTGCACTGTCCAAGAACTGCACTGTGTGAGAGCATTCGCTATCAGGCCAAGTCTGAACAAAATGTTCGACAAGACCTGATACCCAGGGTGCGCCACGTGGAGGCTGCTCTCGTGCACCCCAGATATTTGCCGATATAATTAAGAGAGCTTTGGGGGTAATTTGCAGTTTAATTGTGTATTATATATTAGATATTTAGAATATGACACTGTAGTGTAGTATTATCCGTTTTACTGCTGACTAGAAGCACAACAGTTTGGATAAAACAAGAGGTCATTATTTCTTTTCAGGGAATGCGAGGTGAAATAACAAAGGAAAGAAGTTTACAACAGAATCGCGTTGTCATTATCATTCGGAATTTACATCGATTGAAAGTAAGTAAAGTTGCACTGTGCTTGAGACTGTGATTGCTATTGCATTGTCGTGCGGGCAGCTGATCCAACATTTGCCTAACAAGTAGAACACTGGCGCAAACACGTGCTTTCCATCAGTACTCCACTGGGTGAGTGACAGATATCGAAGTTTAACGGCACATCAACACCAAAAGGGTCATACAGTGCCAAAAAAGATGTGAACTGTCCTATGAGTCCTAACAGAGTCTACCAGAAATGTATGCCATGGTCAAATGAATGCAAAGTCCAAGACAAAAATTCAAGTCACATCTTGAAAAAAAGTCAAGCAATGAACAAGGTAATGCCCACTATGGTCCGTGGCCAGCTAAAGTAGCTGGCTAACCTTTAACTAAAGGTCATTCCCCTATCTGCCAACCTGGGGACGAGCCGGGGTTGCTCTGTGGGCTGAGCACCTGGGAAGATAGCCCAGGCTCCCCGGAGAACGCACATCAAGGAGTTTGCTGAGGACTCACGAACGTTACCGAGCCACTAGTCAATAACCGATATACTTTGTACTTTCAAAAATACATATTTAACAATTTTGGATACGTTTTAGTTTTAATTTGTATTTTCCTGGTAAATCCATGTTCTGTTTTCGTAGCTAACTTGTACTTCGCGTATAGGCTAAAAGAATTCGGTTTTGAGAGTACGGACTGGACTGGCAGGGGGGGGTAAAGGAATTAAGTGGAAACTTCGCATGAAAACCTTTTCGTACTGATCTGACAGCTTTATTGTTTACCGATCGTGGTAAAATCAGTTATGAAAAAGGGAACTTTCAACAAGTTTGAAGGCCATCTGGTTGTTGGTTGCGCTAGCCTATCACAATAAGAACCTCATTTGGTGTCCTTGTATTTTGTTTGTTGCGGGTTGGCGGAAGTTGCGATTTTGTTCCCTGTGCGCAATTCTCAAACGCCTTAGCCTATACGATCCATGGTGTGAAATGTTGAAGATATATATGCATGTACGTGTTGTACATGTGTTGTACAGAGCTCGCCCCACTCACATATGATTAATACTTGGAAAAATAAATGGTAGGCCTATTTTCCTTTGTTTAAATGTCCATTTTGTTTATGGGCGCCATCTTTGTTTCTGTCAGGTAATACTTGATTGTATATTTAAATGATCTACTACTGCTAATGTCTTACTGCAGCCATATAAGTGCTATCTAAAGTAAGGCATTTATTTACGTGAGTAATAAATTGATCTTGCAGGTTTGCTACCCTTTTTGAAATTCCTGGTTCACTCTTCATTCAACCAATTTGATGTACAAATGTCAGTACAGCTGTTCCATCATACTGCGTTGTTGTCCAACCCACACACATACACTCACAGTGACATACGGTAATCGTGCGTGTGCTATAAAACATTTGACAAATAAACCATGTAAACCGCTTGGAAATTTAACAAATTTTGCGAGAAAGGACTATTATTACATGTAAGTTACCAACCAAAGATAGCACCATATCATGCATATAATCTCAATTACCGACACATGATATTTGCTTAGTTAAGCTTTGCTTAAAGGTGCTTTTGTGAACTCCACTTGGGAAGGAAACCAAAAAGCACGCTCGGACTTTAACTATATACGTATGCATAATGAGATATAATGATGTGTGTGTCAACTTACTTTACTCAACTGAAGGCTGTAGTGGATATTTAGGTGAACACACAACGTTTGCTCGTCTGATCAACTTGTCTGCAGTATGTCACAATAAAGAGATTTTGAATGAACAGTGCATGCCATTATCATTAAGCCGAGGTGGATATTGTAGTTATGTAAGTATTAAATTGCAGAAACAGTATGTGTCGGACTAGTGACGTTGTACTGTCTACGTGTATTAATTTAGCTTATTTTTAGCACTCTGATATTCATGATAGTCACATTTTGTTTTAACTGCACGACTGAATTGCATAGAATAGTTCATATTACCCTGAATTGTATTAACTGTATTGTATGTACTATTTATCCCGTCTCACCCGGGACTGAGCAAACTCTGACAGATACATTTTGGCGGCAATTGTTACTATATTTTCTTCGCGATAACCTTAACCCACGCGAATGGAAATTATCTATAACATTTTAAATGCAACGATGCCTTCTCTAAATACCATAGCAGATATCGTGATAACTATAAGTAGTAGCCATGCTCATAAATTGTGTACTGTTTAATTTAAAACGAAATCAAAGTGGTGGCCGTGTTTTACCTCTGGTTTACATATTTTAAGGATACCTGCCTTGAGAACCATCAATTCCTGTCGGTACTATGGCGAGATAAGTGAATAGTCTCTTCAATAATAACAACGTATTGAATGTAACGAATGTATTGGCAACTTCTCCCGGGGTATAAGTGGAATATAATGCACGGTCAC
>JAAUYG010025361.1_pt1 | contig 12853 bp, 14 predicted proteins | sample 7278091 | NCBI WGS metagenome assembly JAAUYG01 (sample SAMN14350201, study PRJNA611818) | marine sediment metagenome | isolation source: surface marine sediment (0.6m) | place: French Polynesia: Moorea | collected 2018-08
AACCACTGGAGCTCCAATACTACTTCATGCCTTTTTCAAAGGCAGCGAAGTAAAACAGGACTGAAAAAAACTTCCAGCATGCAGAGAACATTACGTTGAGACAGGAGGGAAAAGATGTAATTGTGATGTGCTTCTGCACGGAAGGATCTTGCGGGCCAGTGAATCCTGGGCTTGCCCAGGAGCCATGACGTTCTCACAATCCACAGACAAGAATGGGTTGGTTGATGTGTACCGAGCAGATGACGAGACGAACGCACGATTCCACCGGGGAAACATGCCAAAGAGAATTTCTCCATGTTGAAAAGTGAAGACAAAAAGCCTGACATTCACTGAAAGCAAATAGAACCTGCAAGACAATCTCCTAATTGCTCTTTTTTGTTTTCTGTTCTTTCATCGCTCTTGAATGCATGCAGAAGAACGGAAGTGACTGCGAGTGGGGCGTTCTTCACTCCGAAATAATTGATTCAATATTGCAACATGTCTGCATCTTTGACAAGGAATTGTGATGCAAAAACTGCACCTGCATTCATTGCTCGAAATTCCTGAGGCATCCAATCTACGTGCGCAAACATATCACACAACGGGCAAATAACAATGCATCCCAAGAGCCAGTTCTTTGTGAATACGAGAATTCACTCCAGCATTCACTTCGGTAGAAGAGAATAATGAAGAACTTTCTTTTTTTGTCTTCCATGTTGCAGTGAAAGTCAGATTTGCATCAGAAATGTTTTGCCTTCTGCAAATGCAAAATGCCGCAAGGAACGAGTTTGGCTAGAGTCAAACAGTGCGTTAACTTGCGCAGAAGATTTTCCGGGTGCCTATTTTACACAGCAAACAATCAGTGTTGACTTTCGGGACTTCCTTCTGGGGGAATTACAAGGTGTCACTGCAGAACTTACGACTCGAGGCAATCATAGAAATACTAAAGAGCCCTCTCAATGGGCAGACCGGGATAAAAGAAGTCTATTTCTTCACAAAGAAGGGGAACTGCATCGATTTTTTTCCTTCTCTATCGTTTAATGCTCATCACTGTTTGCTCTCGTCGTTTGGTGGCGCCGATTTATTGAAAAGATCACGTGTTTTGACTTGTCCTCCTGAACCAATTTGCTGCGCGTCTGCCGGGATCAAATCTTGTTTGACTCCACTCCCACAACGCAGGCGAATTTTTCGTCCAAGTCCAGGGACAAAGAATTTTTTGGCGCAACATGGCTCTTTGCCAGAAAAGAAAATCAGTCACTTTGAAGTTCCTTGGTATTTATTTTCTCCGAAAGGAAACGTGTGGTTCCAGGGTAATGATCGTCTTCAAAAATTCATGCCACACTTGAAGCTTGCCATTTACGAGTTGACTCGGAATGAATCCGATGGCATTGGTCCCAGGGGAACACCAACTAGAAGAGGCAGTTCACTTCAACAGCAATGAAATCGCTGTGCAATGGAGGTATGGTCAACATTGCGTCTGTCGCTGGGATTTTACCGGCCGTCTCTTCCTACTAAAAATTTCAATGGATGTTCACAAATTCCTGACATGTTGGAAGGATTCCTTCCATTTGTTTGTCTGTCAGAACTAAGAAGATGCATCACAGGAAAAAGCTTCTGCTGATACAACAGAGAAATGTTGAGATTGTTGCATAGTCCCGTGGATTGTTGTGTCCCTTAACTTTTTCATGTTGCAATGCAAAAATGGCAACTTTTTCTGGAAGTCAAGCCGCAGGATTTTGAGAGTCAAGGAACCACGAACATTTCCGTCAGTCCTTTCACTTGAAACAAGAAAAGAGTTGGCAACAGTTCGTAATGCATTCATCATCAGTGCAATGCGGATTCACGTTCTGACTAACCCGACAAAAGTGACGAGTGCGATATTGTTCGCTTTTGACGCCCATTGATGAGCAGCTTGATTCATGTTTCATGAGCTTCACACATAAGTGTAAATTAGATTATTGTGAGTCACCGATTGTGTCTATTCAACAGGCACCTGCTTGCGCATGCCAACAATTCTTCAAGGATTGCGCTATTTCTCCCAGACCGTACTTCTTTGTTTCGGAGGCCGTGTTCTTTTGATGGCAAGAATGAATTCCAAAAAAGTACTGTCGACATGAACAATTGAAACGTAAATTAACACTCTAGATCCACACAATGTTCGACTTCTGGTTTGTTGGGTTCCTTTTTGTTTTGTCTTTGCGTTCATTTGTGTGTGTTTTGGGGGCGGGTTCTTCTGAACTGCTCTGAAGTGCACGGCATGATGAACTCTCGCCCGAGTACATGCAACTGAAAATGAAAGAATCAGCCAAACAATCCCATTGCTAATCCCAGATTAATCAGCGCACTTCTGTCTTTTAATTACAGCAACATAACCTTTGTTTCCCTTTGTGCGTTTGTGCGTTTCATCGCCCTTTTTGCCCTGCCTTGCGGACTCCTGAAAAAGAAGTCTGTCAACCCCTCTGTCTTTTTTCCGGCTTGACAGAAGGCGAGACATCTTTTGATTTCCAGTGTTCGAGCTTCAGCAGTTCAAGGGCGGGATCGTCAACAGTTGACACACGAATCTTTGTGAGGCCGACCTGTCAGATGATGAGGCAAACTCTTTGTATCCAGATGCAACAGCTTCTCAGTTGACAACACAATCGAAAAAAAAAAAAAAGAAATAGGCAAAATGCCAAAAAATGACGAGGTGGTTCAGATTGCTCAAAGATCAACTGTGACAGCGGATGAAAGGTGTGGGAGTGTCTCAGTGCCAGTTTCAATGACAGCTTGAATTCGTAGAACCCCGTAAGACTAAAGACGTGTCACCACCGACGTCAAGTTCAAATGGCCTGGGTGGCTTCATTCGGGCGATGTAGATTTCTCAGACAAATTCAGCAAAAAATAAAAACCATTATTTTTTTTTCATTTCAGATATTGCAGGACACCACCAAGACATATTTTTCCCAGTCGAGGTCAGTAATTTTTATCCTTTTCTGTGTCATAGATCTGTCCACCATCCACCACGACAAAAGCATTGATTGTAAATATTTCGCGCATGCAGGGTCAGGAGTTCATGCCCCTGGGCATGTGAATTTCAGTGCGCAGCTTGTCTACAGCTTTGTTTTCCCGACGAGGAAGACAAATCCAGGACACATGCAAAGAATGATTATTCGCACGTTGTCTGAAGATCAGGGGACAAGCGTCTTGACCTGGTCTTGAATGTGACAGACGCAACTGGGTGAGATGTCAGAAACAAAGAGCCAGAAATTGGGTCTTTGTTGTGCAGATGACTGGTGAACATTTGGAACGCAATTCCTACTCTGAAGCAGAAAAACAAAAAATCCGTTGTACATTTATCGACACACAAATGCCAATTGTGACGCATGCAAGGTCTGTAGTGCGGCTTGGTTTGGGCTGGAGAAGTGTTACAGCAATTCCCTTCAGGGAAATTAAACCGCCAATATTCACTTGCGGGCCATTTAGCTGTTGAAATGAGCCGAGGTAACCTGCAGAGCTTGGCCGCACTATGAGTTGCGTCTTCGCCTGGGCCACAGACAGGATTCAGTCTTGATCCAGTTGGACGGCCAATTGTCTGTCAGATGTGTTGTTGTTCGTTGCTGGGATCTTGCATTGACTCTGAATGAAAATGACCAGAGAAGAATCAAGCTAAATGAACCGAAACGCAGTATTCAATGAAACCATGCGGGAAACAGTGTGGGCATGCAGCATTTGTGCTGAACAGCGGCTTTTGTGATACATTTCTCAATCCAGCAACAGCAGACCTGGCATTATCGGGAAAATATGAACATCCGCACAATTGTCCTTGTCCTCACGAGGCTGAATGTGATGGATATTTCCCAGTTCCAGAAGCTTCAAAGGCAGAGAGATTGCAACCAAATTGGGTTCATTTGTCTCTAACGAGGAAACCGGGCCTTGTATTCTCGTCGAGATGCGTGGACCGCAGATTTCCCCCAGACCTTGAGTGTCCTTTGAGATGGCTGTGGGAAAAGTCACACCCCAGACTGACAAAATGTTTGCTCTTTTTGGAGCAGATAATTCATCCTGAGTCCTGAGATAATTCCTCCTGATTGTCATGTGAGAGTAAATACGAGAACAAGTCAGGACAAACATCTTCTGTCCCGAGGAAAGGTTTTCACGTTCCCAGCGCACCTGACGCCGCATTTGGAACAACGAAATTTGCACGAAAGTGGAGGGAGACTGCGTCAAAGAGTATGAATTGGACTGCAACACCAGACTCTTTGACAGCATAGGGTTTTTTTCCTTGTGTGGTGCAGACCTATCTCCTGTGGCTGTCACTCTGGTTAAGAAAAATTGTGTGTGGTTGTGACACAAACATCGTGAAAGGAATGTTTTCAAGAAAGATTTTTGGTGGTCCAGTCCCACAGTGAAAGACATTTCTGTTTGGTGAGGTTGTATCCTGGAGGTAATCGGCTGATGGCAGCGGCTTTACTGGGCACCAGAGTCAGGGCTTAAGTGCTGACTAAAACCCCAATTTATCTTCATTTCAATTTTTAATGGACATCCATCATTGTTTGGTCTCTTCAAAAAACCTTGTGGCAACTCAAGTTCTTTCCCTGTTCCTCCCTGGGTGTCATATTTGCCTTTTTAGACAAAGAATCTAATTCCCGCGGAGAAAAACCTCCAGTTACCCGCTGACAATCCAAAGACAAGTACACTGACAAGTACAATCCAAAAATGAGAACTGGAATCCATTTCTTTGATTTTGTTTTTACGCAAAAAGTCTTTCCTTTCGAAATCTGTGAGAAGTTTGTTCAACAGTTCTTCCTGGATGGCAGAACGCGATTTTCTCGTCCTCCCGAAATCAATTTTCATCCGCAAAATGTGGTCGTGGAAGCCATGACGCTCGTTTCACGACATGAGAACCTGAATCAAGGACAGTTTGTTGCCAGGAAAGGCGCCGACTTTGTCCGCATCTTTGGCTGCATCTCTGCGTGTAATCGATCATGACAAAACGCGCGTGGAAATTCTGTGGAGCAATTTAATTACACAAAGCTTGGAGCGATGTGACATGTGTTGCCGTACAGATTGCGATCGGATGGGAACATCCTGACATTTTCAGAGTTAGATAAAAACCAAACTGACCGAATTACGTAGGTTCTTCTTCTGTTCTTTCCATGCCTAAAATTTCAAGGTGACATGCAAAAGGGTTTGGCTCGAATAACAGTGTGCCACGCAAAGAAACTGGCATGAAATCCAGACGGTGAGAAGGGAAGGATTTCTTGTGCTTCTTTCCTTTTCAACCTTTTAATTACCTACGTTCTGCGCCTCCTCAACGGTGTCGCAAATGAACGTGTAATTGGAGCTGTAGACGAGATGAGCGATGAAAGCGACTTCAGTTAATGACGCACTAACTGGTTTCCACCCTCGGGCCTATTTGCTCAGTGAATCTATTCACTGCTCTCGGAGGGGCTGCGGAAGTGCCAGTGGGTCTCAAAGCTCGATTCGTTCTTCGTTCAAATGCAAAGCTCTTGTCACCAAGTAAGTTTCGTTGCAAGCTCTCGCTTTTTATTACCATTTTTATGACAACGTGTGGAATTTCCTTTCATTTGCCACAGCACATCTGGGACTGAGTTCCGTTTTGTTCACTCACCCCGATTGTCTCCCTGGCTCAGCCGAGCTTTTTCAGAAAAGGCTGGTGGTGTGCGCTTTGTTGGACCGCGAGTGCATGGTCAACCCTTCATGGTCTCCGTTGCCCTAACTTTCTCTGCAGGATCAGTTTCTGAACCCAATGAGTCGTGTAAGTCAGGGACGGAGTTAATGGCAAACGTTTGACAAGGACACTTGTTTAAGTTCGAAGTGGGAGGGAAAACCACACCTTTTTGGCTCCAAGGCAAAGAAGTTCCCCCCCGTTTTGTTCTGCTAGCGAGTTGCGCTTGTTAGTAATCTAATATCCCCACCACTCACATTCCCTGCAGGCACAGAACCCGCAGCAAACTTGAACCTCAAACAAAAAGCCTGCATCCCATAAAAGGAAGATTCCTCCTTGAGACGGTGATTACTAATAAGCCCATTCTGCGTGCAATTTGAAACCAATTATTTATTTGTCGTCTGGAAAGATGGAGATTCATTTGATTTATCCAGGGTTTCACAAGGCTTTGCTTTTTGCGCATGATCGCCAGCAGGAAATAACGATCCTTGTCAGCGAAGCTCACTTGCATTTCTGTGCTCAGTTCCATTTGTTTCCTTTACAAAACAGTACTTGTGGGTCCAGGACCCGGATAACCGTTAGGTTTTGTTGCCTTGAGGGATTTGCGAGTGAAAATTGCTGGAACAGACAAGGACCAAGCTGTGCGCATTTCACACCACAGCTCTGAAGACGAAGCCTTGGTGCCACAATTTCACCAAGATTTCATCAGTCCACAGAACAAACCCAATTCATCCCTTTCGACTGGAAACGGGAAATTGTCAAAATTAAAGCGACGACTTGAAGTAAGTGCAATTTGGCTGAAAAAGCGATTCAATTTTCTCACAATTTGCTTCCATTTTGTGTCTCATTTGTGAATGTAACTTGTGGATCAATTCGGAATGATAATGTTCAGGACCAGCCAGGAGTCTGCAGACTGTCAGAAAGCTCGCGATAGGCAGAACAGGAAACACAATGGGCAAAATTCCATCTCGCGTGGGAACAGTACCAAAAGACACACAACCATGTAGTTGCAACATAATTCAACGGAGTCCCAAAGAAGGATTGTTCGTCGAAGAAAGTCAAAACGTTTGTCAAGTGGCATAGATGAAACGTTTTGGCCATCTAATCGAGATCTTAATTTGAACGAAGTATGCCAGTCAGTGATGTGTTCTCATTACCAAGGCATTAATCTTATTCGCTGCCCTCCCTGGAAATTAATGAAAACTTGACAAGGTTTTAATTAAGCGGAAAACAGAGCAGCACCTGTGTTCACAGGTTCTTGTCCCTCAGAGATTAATTGGTCAGGTATGCAGAGGGTCCAGACAAGGTTAATCCGATAAAAGATTTTTCTTGCAAACACCAAAAAAAGAGACTCTTATGGCTTACACTGGCACATGGAGCTGGAGAAGAAAGGCCATGGAGGCAGACTACCTTCGATGGAAATGCGCAGATGAGTTCTTTCTTGCTGGGGGTGCACATCGATTGAGGCAAAGAAACATTTGTGACAAAGAATTTCAAAGAAAACATTTGTTTGGCTTTTGGCATGGAATCAGCATTTTGTTCAACAACAACTCAACACCAGAACGTACATATATATATACATGTATTCTTTATACCGCTCACATTCAGAGTGTGAAAGGGCGTCCGGATTATTGGTTCTGGCCGGACTTTCGCAGCAATTCGCCTCCGCGGGAATATCAAATGATTGCATTGCCAGGAGCAGGTGACGGAAACACTCCAACCGCAGTGCATTTCCCTGGTATGACAGGTTCTGGGAAACACAAATTACTCCTGACATGAATTTGACAATGGGAGAAAAAAATGACTTCAGAGAAATCTGAGTTGTCTCCCTCGAAGAAACGATCCAGACCCAAAACTGGATTCACTTCCAACTGAGCAAGGTCAGAACAACATGGAGAGAAGTTCCTTCTCTGTTTGGCGCAGATGGATAAGTGTGATTAAGGCGAAATTTGCTGTAGACTGGTTTTGTTCACACTTTAGTGTTACACCAAGGTGCAGAAATTGGTGCAAAGGAGGAATGGAAACACAAAGAAATGGAAATGGCCCTGGTATTCCAGCAAATGGGTAGAGTTCTAATTACTCGCACCACATGGGTTGTGCGACGGCTTTTGGCATGACAAAATGACAAGGGCACAAAAAAGAACCGCGGTTTCTCAAGAGACATTTTCCTTTCTGTCCTGGTGGCTGGCGCTTTCCTTCAGGGGAGCCTCCACTTTGAAAAAAATTGTGGACAGATCTTGGTTTCTGCATGATGGTGACGGCACCTGTTCGCGGGATGCACCACCCAGCGTGGAGCGAATGTGATGTGGGATGACATGATGGCTTTGTGGTTTGGTTGATTTTGAAAATCAATTCTTCAAAACTTGGCTGATTTTTTCAGGTTTTTGCCCACCATGTTTATTTGGTTCGTTCTTCAGCTGTTCACTCCTCGTTGTCAACACGTCTCCCTCACCAGTTTGTTCACATTATCAGACGACTGTCTTTCTTCCTTGAGAAACAGTCGCAAATCCTCAGGAAATGTACGGAGCACACATCGTCCTTGAAAAAACACATCAGAACGTTGTCGTGCGGCCGGTCTCTTTTCCAGCTTTCGGCAGAGGCTTGTTGAGTTCCTTCTCACTTGCCCGCAAGACAAGTTCGCTTGATAACTGATCTCAAAATCAGTCGCTATTTTATTTCGCTCTTGAAGTTGACCCCCGGTCCACCAACCAGCTTCGTTTGTGCAGCTTACCTTGGGCAGAAATAGGCTTAACGATGGCAGACTCAGCTTCAGGCTTCAGTAAACGATTGTGACCGTGGCCTCCAATCACCTTCGCCATTACTATAACATTGTTTTCCAGAGTAATGGATTTCCACTGCCGTTTTCTTGTCTCGCTCCAAGTCAGTGATGATATTTGAACAAATGGCTGTGCTGCTGTGGAATTGTATCCTGATTTAATCTTCTCTCCTTGTGCAAAGGTCATTGTAGAATTTGCAAAACAATCAGAAAGTTAGAGGAAGTCGTTCAAGTGCAAAATGTTGTTTTGCAGCGTTATGTTTGTTGTTTGCTCCAGGGGAATTCAGTGCATAATGCCAGGTGCACTGCAAAAAGGCAACGATTCAACAAGACGTGGTGATCTAAAATTTTCGTTTTCCAGGATGTCTGCGGAAAGCTTTTATCCGGAGCACTCACTTGTTCCTTTGTGTCCAACACGCACCATCACTGAAATCTTTGCAGCTATTCGAAATCAAAATAGCTTGAAATTCAGCCAGAAAACGTTTATTTTCTGTGGGATATTCATATGGAAAGATCCATTTCTGAACAAAGCTTGGAATAAAGGCTTCTGACGTATTCCTGCACTGAATCAATGGAATGGAGAATCTCAAGATATATTAGATAGGAGATTATCCCTTCGACTTTGATGTCCGTCCACTTCAGAAGAACACAGATTATCAGGCACTCCAATTGCGGTTCTGTCTTTCTAAGTTGGTACATTTGCAATCCTTTGACCACACGGGAAATTGACTTGGAAATGAAGGAAATGTCAAATGGAATCGTGAGAAGGGATGATTTGGGAAATAGCAAGCCTCCATTTTGTGTTTTATCATACGTGTATCAGTCCGGAAATCGTAGGTGTTTCAAAGGATAAAAAACATGGAATCTGTTTTTTTTATTTAAAGCGCCATCAAACAAAAAGAACGCAGCGAAATGACTTTCTTGTCTTTTTTTCCGGAAACGTCATGCGAACACAGAAACAGCTGCTCTGGAATGCAAGAGTCTTGGAGTTCACGCAATCTTAGAAACGTGACTCTATGCTCTGGATTCATCAAGCAGACTTTTTGCACGTCAGTACGCTACGAACACACTTGACAGTTGAAGCACCAAACGTAAATTCAGGGAACGAACGTAACCCAGAAAAAAACAGCCAATCCAATGTGTGCAGTTTGCCACACCTGCCAAATTACCCTCAGTTATTGGCTCTTCTTTCTAGGTTACGTTCCGTTCCTGAAGTGTTTGGTAACTGTCTACTGTGTGACACAGTTCTCTCGGCGTCAGATTCTTAGCTGCCATGATTTGCTCTTCACGTTGGGTTCTGGTTTCAAAAATCACCAAAGCAAAGTTCCAGCATACACACCCACGAGGAAGTTTACCTGGCTTGTCAATGTCGTTCACCAACAACAGAATCCGTTGCTGAATCAGACACAAACTTCACAATTGACAATCGTCTTGGATGCAACCAGAAACAAGAAAAAGAAAACACAAGTTCTTGATCAATTTTCAGCACGCCAGTTGGAAACGGCTCTTTGAGTCTCCACCTGTTTCCAAACAACGTGTTCATTGGAGGTTTAACTTGAGCACCTCGAGCTCGTAAACTTTGCATTATCTTGGGCAAACACAGGCAGCAAGCCAGACTGCAGAACAATGGAAGTGGACCTCTGCGCTTTACATGGCAATCAATATTTACTTGAAACTGTTGAGGTCTGTACAAACAAGATTACCCACTGGACTTTGGTGTAGCAAGAACACGAGTCAGATACCTGCAACAGAAATTGTGGAAACTCAAAAGTCAGATCTAAGCTACAGACATCCGAGTTGAACAGACTAGTTCACAGATTGGTCATGGTTGCTTCTGTCCAGCGCCAAATAACAAAACAGGTGGTGCTATTTTGATCAGAATAGTATGCACAGGAAGCAAGAAAAGATCTTACATGTGACCAAATCAGGCGCCCGAAGAACAGAGACAAGGTGCGACTCGCATCTGATGTGACGAGGGTGATTTTCTTTGGCAGGCAGTGGACAACAAGATCTTTGACTAAACATTTCCTTTCCTCAACACAGCTTCAAGGCGAAGTGCAACTTGAAAATCACAGGACTAAGTTTAGCGCATTATCGACAACACCATCTGGACCACCCATAATGAGGAACACAGCCCCATGGCACCAAAACCCAGACACAGTTTCGTCATCTGCAATTCAAATTGCAGCTACCTGAATGGACTTATCGACAGTTCCATTTACCAGAGGGAATTGCAATGGCAGCCCAGTTTGGGACTTCCTGTTGCTTTGCTTTGCATTGCTTTCTCGGTTTGGAGAGAACAATGCTCGAAGTTATGGCGTTTTTACGAAGTCGTGTTTGTTCTTTGTCAGGAACTTTCACTGAGGACAAAGTCACAGTTGAGAAAAATAGATTTCTAGGCCAATGGACCTTCAAGTAAAATCCACCTTGGAATTCTGCGGGCAATAATCAGTGGCAGGAGCTGGAATCTAACAATGGGGTGAGCCTGGCAGGAATAACTTGTAATCAAATAATGTTCTCTTTCACTCGCGGTAGTGTCTGAGGGATTCTGTCCCTCACATTGTGCAGCCTCTTTATGCTGGTCTGATTGCCTTGAGTCTTGAGCTTTGGTTCTTTTCTGTTGGTTGACTCGTAATTCCTGATGTTGAACCAATGAAAGTCTACAATGAATGGAATGGTCGTGACCACTCTGTGAGGGTTGTTTGCATTGACTAATGAAAAAGTCAGAATCTAGCTGTGTTCTAGTTAAATTAGCAAGAGAATGACTCAGAAGCACACCATTTTAGGCCCAGAACTCACTCTTCGCTTATGCAATCATGAGACAGCCAACAAATCCACACAATTGCGTCCAGGCAAAACAGAAAGAGAAAAGGCAGCCAAACACGTTCAAGAAAAGTCACACAACTGCTGTCCTTTTTCGCCCACAACTTCAAAGTATTTTGTCTTCAGTTGATCCCATGCAAAATGTACTTACACCTTTCTCAGCTTTCCATGGTCAAAAGATGTCAAACCCATTGAATTGGATTTCTGAGGATTTGCTGCAGATTTCAAATGTCACTTCCCAATGAGCTATGTTCCATTCAGCCTCCTATGAGGATAACTCCCTGCAGCCTGTGGCAACTTTGGCCTTGTAGTGATTCTTTCTCACAGTATTGATTCCTTGTTTCTTTCCTTGGTCGGAAGACCTGAGGACCCTTTCTGTGAAGTTCTCTATGTGCAGCGCACGGTGGCGTCCACGAAGGGAATTCAGGTCCAATGTCCAGTTCTGAGCTGTGCAAAAGACATTTTCCTTCTGGATGACGCCCACATATCAAATGCCAACCAGGATTTTGAAAAGGCTGTTTCTGAACATCGGTTTTTTGCTTTGCACGCTGACTTGCTCTGAAAAGCATGCGTTGAGACAGATGCAGCGACCACAATTGCCAAAGACAGGGTAAACTGTCACTTCAGAGTTACAAGCAACAAAAAATAGGTGGATTTTGGGGATGAAAACTGTTTCTCTGGTTGGAACGCAAGAGCGATCACTTTTGTCATGCGTGAGATCGTTCAATCCCATAGCCACCGTCCGGTCGCATTTGCAGCAAGTTTTCTCGATTGGACTCCACTCTCCGTTTTCTCACACTTCCGCTCAGGTAAAGTGTGGAACGCTCAAGGGAATTATTCTTTTTTTCTTTCTTCCAAATTCTGATCTCTACACAAAACAACACTCAGAAACTTCAGCCTTGAGGTTTTGAGGGCACAGTTCAGTTGCAGCAACCCTCACGTTTTTTGAGGGAAGGGTTCCGTGAACGGCGAGAGATAGACTTGAAAGACTCACGCTGTGGAAAGATTGTCACTGCTGAGTATAATTTGGTTCGGAAGAAAGTGTGGATGAAAAATAATATCCCTCGCAGAACAGGTGGCATATTTGGGTGCACCTCATTGAAGGTCTATTGAATCAGGCGTCCTTTTATGCAGCTCAAAGAGTGCATTGACTGCGGTGGGTAAACAGCAATGAAAGGCACTGCCCCAGAAAATCCCGCAGTGGGGTTAGGTCCTAATTACTTTAGGACCATGTACAAGTGGAATTATTGCTTTCAGCCTTACAATAACATTAAAAGCCACTGGTACTCAAGGGCTCTGGCAATATTGAATATCCCACTGCTTTAAGTGTAACCTTATTCTGATCAGAATGGAACGCAGCTTTTTGAACTTTCTGCGAGTAATTTCCGAGGAAATAGTGTGCAGAGCTTTCCAAGGAAAAAGTGGCCCCATGGTGGTTCCGCCTGCGTCTCGAAAGGAAAATGTTTCCTCAAGCTGGCCAGGCGGAGATGGAGTCAAAGACTTGGAGCTGAGGAAATAGGAACGTCAATGGATCAATATGAATTCGCTCCACCGCATACACTTCTGACCATAAACTCTGGCGTATTCCCAAATAAGGGAAAATGGCA
>JAAUYG010036284.1_pt1 | contig 12853 bp, 5 predicted proteins | sample 7278091 | NCBI WGS metagenome assembly JAAUYG01 (sample SAMN14350201, study PRJNA611818) | marine sediment metagenome | isolation source: surface marine sediment (0.6m) | place: French Polynesia: Moorea | collected 2018-08
AATCCAACTTTCAATCGGTGTTTTGCCCTTGAGTGGTTGGTGAAAGCCGACTTTAAGCCAGGCCCCCCCCCCCCCCACCCCCACCCCCACCCCCCGATGCAGTACCAGCTTCCGTTATGGTGTAACGTCATGACGCGTTAACGTTGCTGATCAACCCGTGACTGTCTCGTCTAGCGGGCTGCTGCAGGCTGAAAACCTCTGATGCCACCAGACACCCTGATTGGAACCCGTCCTTGGGAAGACAGGTTGCCGTCAGCTGGCCATACCGCTTAATGGGGCGTAAATGGAAGGTCGCAAGGCTGCTCAAATAGGCTGCCAGCAACAATTGCCAACCTGATGGTCCTACCCACCCCCTGCCGATCTTCTTTCCCCAGGCGCCTCGGATGAAGCTAAGAAACAAATGGAGATCACATAGTAGATCTGGGCCTAGCCATTCCCAAAGAAACTGCTACTTGAGGCTTCATCCAACCGAGGGCTTTGAACTTGATGTGGCCAAATTAGGCTTGCGGTGGGTTATTTTGGCATTTTGGCACAGAGCACATGTGTTCTAGTTTCAAGAGGCATTCCCAGGGCACTTGGCTGGGCGATCCTTACCAGGAATAAAGTTACGACGCGTATATATATGCCAATGGCATCGAGCAATGGCCCACTGCAGTATTTTTTTATCCTACCTTCTGTGACATCTGCTTGTCTTGCGTGTGTTAGATGAACAAATGAATAGAACCTGAAAACCTGTTATTTGATGTCCCTTTTCAGATGTGCAGTGACAGGAAGCAGTCACAACTTCTGAATCAGTTAAATGAAGGGCACTGAAAGGACTGTAAGCACCGCCCAGAATTATTGGTTCTGGTCCAAGTCCACGAAACCAAACAGGGGAAGGGATTAATGTAGCTGTTCTTATTTCCTAAAGTTTAACAAATTTTGTTTTGCCGATTCCTGATCTGATATATTCCATTTTACTGTGGGCTGCAAATGACCGTATAAAAAGCCAGAATGTCTGGACAGGCTCCGTAAACACAACACCGCAGGAGCATATCGCGCGTATCATGCGTATGTTAATGGTGTCATTTATTGGCCAATACATTCCGTCAGCTGTGTTTATGTGCATCAACTACATGCACATCGAATTAAAGCACACCTTCAAGAGATTATAACAGTTGTGCAATTGTACCTAAGTGTTCTTTGTAACTCCAAGCATTTACCCTGTTTGTCTTTGTGAAAATATATATCATACGGGGCCTTCTCCGTGCCGTGGAACAGTATCCGACTGAAAATAAGATTGATAATTCTTGTGTTGTGTGAGACATACTCAAGATTGACTATCAAACCCCCTCACCACCGGGTCCCAGATGTCTGTATGTAAATAGAGACTTTCTTATACAGTGCACTGTATCCTTCAGGCTGGCCTCTGTGGCTCGGGTAGTGGGGTATGCCTTAGAATAGCAATTAAGCGAACTAAAAAAAGTACATCCGCACAACAAGGACGGGAAGATTGCCCTAGTTTCCCGTCTGTGTGGCTACTATAGGTGTGCCTGACCAGTCCCCAGACCCATATCTCTGTGTTAATGTGGAAGGCCTTGGGGACATCCGCTGGCGCCAAGCGACTTTCCGCTGGCCAGGGACATTACCTGTCATCAGCAAGAAACAATGCCGGTAAGCTCGACAAAAAGAGGTTCCTTTATATTGCAAAAAAAAAAAAAATGAATGCTATGAGCAGATGAGACTATTGTTGGTGTATACTCTATCATAATCTTTATATCTAACCGAAATATATACCCCTAAAACTCATGTAGTGCGGCAGCCTATCTCTCGGGTAGTTCACCGTGATGGTTATTAAATATGAATTCAATGACAGCGTAGTCTGTAGATACACTATGCACACTTTCAGATTATATGTTCTATTGTCATTCTTACATTTTTTGTGTCCGCACATTATACTAGATACGATTTTGAAACAAGAATCTCCGAGATTTTTCAAGGATTTAGTATGGCTGACAACAATGAAAAACGGCATACTGCTAATTGTATATTATATTGACATTGTGTTATTTTGTGTGAATGCACGTGAATATTGGTAACACTTTTGTTATGCAAAATAAAGATATTGTATTGCAGTATTTGTTGTGTATTTACACACCGAATAATTACGAAGAATGAATTAGGCTTCCGCATCTGAACCATTGCTTTGATACATGCAGTCAGTGTGCAGGGGTTGCTAAATATTGTATCTCGCACTGGATAACTCCTGGGCAGTGCTTCCCGCTGCCACCAACGTTGGGGCTGGATCTAGAACAATCCAGCTTTGAATAATCCAGTCTTGATCTCAAGTACCAGGCACCGATTTTCACATTGTGCTCAGAGGTTCCGTGCGGCAATTTTCTGCCAGACACTTGATTTTCTGTGTCGCTACACACCAAAGGAATTCGCTTTTTGCTTCGTAATGACACTGTAATCAATACTTCATTCCAGCGTATTAAATATCGATCGTCTAAAGACCCGAGAAGAGGTATTAATCAGGCTTGGTGGCAAGCCGCTAGATGAGATAAATGGTCGGCGAGGTGATCTGTCAGTCAACATATCTTCTGTCGAAACAGGTGACTATGAAGATTTGAAACGCCTGATGTCTTAATGTTGCTGTGTGAAGAGAAGCAGAGTGTCACAGGAGATGTGAGGTGCGATGTGTCATCGGTGTGGTGTCTCTCTATCGCTGTAACCTGAAGAAATCTTGAACACAACAACGTTATCCTGAATGCATTTGCTGCACACAGCAAGGAGAGTGAGTTCTATTGTTGTTACGAAAGCACAAGGTTCTGGAACGCTTCTTGATATACCATGGACAGCGGCGTGTGCGCTACAAGGCGCGAAGTACCATAGAAGGCCCCGTAAAGTTGTATATAGACGAAGACTGCAGTTCAGTAGATATGCCATGGTGTTGCATGAGTTCGCAACTACCTTGTCGCATATTTTTCATCATATTTTTGACCTACATGTATTATAGAAATTAGAATTTAATGTTATCCTATTACATTGATTGCTTGTACTGTCGTCGTTTCAGGTTTACCCCTTTACTACTACTGTTACAAGCCAGCACCAGATCTACTGACATTCAGTTTTGCGTCCTCGTTTCCTAGACAGATAAATGACAGTGGCTGTTCATGCAATATGACTTATGATTTCTGGGTCTTGTTGCTGCAGGCGCTATCGCCTCATTCCTGCATCGTGACTCCTTTTCTAAAGTTGATTTACCACAACCAGCGGGTATCCCGTCTCTACAAACCAGCTGCTCACTCTAAAATTATCTCTGAAAGTATTACCGCCAAATTAATTGCACTTTGTCACGTTCCAATCTCGGATGCCCCGGCCCTACTCCCGCTTGCGATGAAAAAATCACACGGTCTAGACTGTGTTCGCCGAGGAATCTGCTACGTTCGCAATGCGTCTCTATACGTCAGGACACATCCCCAACGCGTGAAAAATGCAGTGAAAACATGTCGCGACAAATTTCAATACTTGCATTGCCGCATGTTTTCTCGCGGTGTTTTATTGCAACACAACCCGATCCATTCGCGACGATCGCCGATGGTTTTGCACAAACAGTCCCGGAAAACACAGCTAAGCATCAACTGCAGTGCAGACAGTGGTGGCTTTAGGCATCCGCATCATCTCGGCGAATATCCCTAAATGCATAGCCGATCGAGGTTACCGAATGGCCACAGATTCAGGTTGTGTTATTTGGTTGGTTTACCTGGAGAACGTCCAACGTCCCACAAAAAGTATTTCAGATCGTTGAAACGGCAATTACAGAGAGTTACATTTGGTCATTGTGTATGGCGGGAGAAGGGGGGAGGAGCAAGTGTTTTTCGTAGCCAAAACAATCTGGGGTGGAGAGGAGGGCTGTCTGGTTTGCATCGTAGGCGGTCAAACCTAACGTGTTACATGAAAAAGGCTGACCCATTTACGGGCTGCAAGGATACCTTTAGAACCCATGGTAATAACGTTATAGTCTTTTGATACAGCTAGCGTCTAGGTTTAAACTTTAATACACGCCACAAGGTGCCGCTGTTAAAACGCTGTGCACCATTATAATTATTTAATTATTTTTAATTAAAGGAGATCCACAAGTCAAACTGCTTCAGAATAACCATCGTTGTAAATCAGTCACTACTCTACAAACCACAAGGATACATACACCGCGATGAGAAATCAGAATGCATATGTGTTATCTGGAAATTCATGCTTAGTTTAAAATTTTGGCATAACCTTGGAGTATTTTAAACCCCTTTGCTGGAAAATGCCCAGACTAAATCCGAAAGAAGCGAAAGGACGCAACAACAGCGTCCTCTTATGATTGGTCGAAGCTTTCAGACGCCCAGAGTTGGTTGGCCAAACGGCGCATGGTGGCCAAGGGTAACATACACATGTACTTTCCTTGGCTTCTGAATGAACCGACTATTCAGTTGCGATTTTATGACATGAAATATTTCCTATTACTAGATCACGTATAGTGATTGACGTTGATGTAAAAACCATGTGCATCAAAACATGAACTACAATAGACTAGGTATTTATAAAGTAAGTTTCAAAAAGAGCATTTATCGAAATGTCAACTTTTCGTACATGTTAAAGTGGCTGGAACTTGCAACTTTGAACTCCTAAATTAGTTACTTTAAAAATAAATCAGAAATTAAGGACAAACACGTTTTAATCCGACCTTCTGAATGTGAGCCTCAAATGGAAAAAGTACCCAGACCCTATTCTTCGACAGTGGTCTAGAATGTAGAAGCCTTCCCTGTCGACTGGCAACATTTTCTATCTAAGCGCATTTCGTCTCATTCACGACTATATTCCCTATTTAAAACGAAATAAAAGGCCTTAATATTGTACAACCGCTAATTTGCGAACATATGCAGAATCATAATCGAACTATAGCCGAGCTTCACCCAGCATCGCTGAGCCATTTCTTCTGTCGCTGAGCATTGTAATGCGTCACAAATCCGAGTGGGACCGAGGCATTGGTGGGTCATCTGGCCATGTACATGTACCTGACCGCCTCAGTTCTGTCGCATACCTTGTCGGTACCCGGATATAGGTGAGCATATGCATGATCCGCCACTGCCGGACTTTAGAACTTCACAATGTATGGACGACCAATTCCAATGCATTCTACAGCATTGTGTCACATCTCTTCACTGCTGTGACACCGGATCACGTGCCTCCACTTTGCCAGACCGACCAACCGTGACCAGTTGATTGTGGGCAGAGACAATAAGACTTGGGGGCACAAAACCGTTCTCTGTCAGAGCGGACTTCCTACTTGAATCTTGGAGTAGTCAGACGTTTTCTCCTCTATGCAAACATAGCCCTCGTCCAGGATGGATTGTCCTGTTTCTGTCGTAAAGATTTACGACCTGGACAGAGTGACACGCACGGCCTGCAAGATGAATTCTCCGTTTCCCTGCCCGCTGTGTTCGCTAACGTTTCACTGATCCATTGCAGAATAATAAAGAGGTGTTCGTGATAGGCCGACGGCAATTACAGGCTGCCTTCATTTACTGCTTTCCGGAACATGGCCTTGCACATCCCTAATCAACAATGGACCAAAAGCAGCAAGGGCATAATAAACGGGGAGGTGATTCGTGACGTTAAAACAACAGAAGGCAGAAAGCACGAAGGCAGACGGAATGTTTCATAGGCCCATCCATTCCAATTAATGCACGAAAAATGTCCGGCGTCACTGGCTGATTTACTGACATTCCGCAAACTCCCCGCACGATTTTTCCGAATGTTTCATTTTTAATGTTCAATTGCATTGTCATCAGTGAAAGATCAATAAAAAGTGAATGCGTGGATAACAGAACATCACTTATTTCTGCGTGTTCGATACCATTTATCACCGGCAAGAATGAGACAAACAAGGATGACGCGCTCCGCCTGAAAAGTTTTAAGTGCCAGTTCTAGGGTTGCACGTAAGGTGTTTAGACTTCGCGATCCCTGATTGACTTTGCTTTCAACTGCCTCTGCGGTCAGGAAATGGTACAATTTTCAGTTAATATGCTTGGTCAGTTCAACAGAAACGGTACCTTCAGCTTGGATTGGTTTCTCGCCAGTATAATGGCGTGTGAATGATATATCTAATTTTACAATGAGCCCTGTCTCCTTATAATATTGCTACAAAAATCACTTTTTTACTAGAAAAAGCTGAGGATCGTGTGAAGGTGGGGTCGGGGGGTTACGAAATCTTGTTGTAATAATAGCTAATATATGTTGTAATTCTTTGTGATACAGCTATCACAATATTCCTGGAGCGATATGTCAAAAAATGACTAATTTCACTTATACAATCTATTGATGGCTTGAATAGTGTATACACGTGCATGGTAACTTCACCGTTAAGTCTTCAAGATCGGACTGAGGTCATTTGGTGCACCTCCAGTTTTTGACAACCTTAAAGCGGCTGGTAGTAGAGTAAAACGGACTCAAATTACTTTATTCTATTCAATTAGTGTTTATAGGCTACTTATAACTGTAAGTGGTCAAGGCCATTTTGATGTCATTCTGTGCCATTCATTTGATGTCATCCCTTGTATCTGTCCGTAGAGCAAAATGCGGCAAAATTTGTGTCTCGGAAGGTAAGTGTTTAGTGTATATAAGGCACTTTTGACTTTTAAATATTTAAGGCCATTCTGAGGTAATTTGGAGCGTTTACTATTTTCGATAACCTCGTATCTCGAACACGGATGGTCGTTGAGCGAAACGGACCAAATTTGGGCCTCGGGGGTAAGTACTTAGTGTACACAGGGTACTTTTGACAGTCATGTGCTTAATGTCATTCTGACGTCATTTTGGCATATTTCCGACTTTTTGACAGCCATAGATATTTCAGATACGGCTGGTCGTAGAGCAAAACAGGGTGAAATTTGGGTCTCGGGCACACTAGTAACACATATGTCTTGTACATTTGACCTTGTAGTGTTCAAGGTCATTTTAGGGTCATTCGGTGCATTTGGTCTTAAAATTACCTGTAAATGAAAAAGGTTGCTAATAGAGCAACACTGAGTAAAATTTGGGACTGAGGAACACTATACATAATGTAGTAGAACAACAAGTATGGGGTCCCTTTGTGCCTTAAGTGTCCGTATATAGGGTACATTTATTTTATTACTTGTCTAACCAAGGTCATTTTAGCTTTCAAATGTCAAAATTATTAACTCAGCTACATAGCAATTACCGACATGGCTGCTAGGCATAATTCTAACTTGTTCCTGTCCGGCAAGTGACCAGGCAGTGTGTCAACGCCTTTGGGCTTTTTTTTGTTGTTTCTTTTGTCTTTGACACAGAATCTGATGACCCTTATGTGGTTACAGAAATAATTATTCATCTTCTGTATTAGCACGTAGTTTGCTGATTTGGACCAGAATAATAAAAAAGAAAATAAATAATGAAGTATATCGACGATCGCGTCACTGTCAAAATAAAATGGTTCACTCTTAATAGTTGAACTTCATCATATTAAACTCGTCAACTATTATTGGGTGATAGTAGTGAATAGCCGATAACTGTCATCGCGGCCATAAATAGAAAAAGTGAGGTAGTGCAGGTACTGTGTTCCAGGGGTCTATTTTACACTCTTTGTTTTGACCCACTACAGTAGAAATGCAAAAGACTAAGACGAGAGTTACATTTTAAAGAAAGCTTAAAGTGCTCGATGTACATATTCAAATACGAAGTGAATACGAACACAATTACTGCCAGCAATCGCCCCCACAAGACCCCCAACCTACCCACCCCCACCCACCCAACACACACACACACTCACCAAGCGAACGATTGGTGGATATACGGATATACATGCATTGTGTTCTGGTCAATAAATAAATGGGCGTGGTGCAGAATGAACTGATGACCGCTACGGTGCTACCATGGTGACATTACATCGGAGGGGCACGATTAGCCTGAAAGCGCACAATGGTGTGTTGTCACTTATAGTACCAGTCACGGGGGGCTGTAATGATCATGATTCTAATGCTCTCCTGTCTTAGGAGATTGTGATTCACAGCTAGCTGTGGAGAGGACTATCCGTTGAGAAACAGGCCTACCTGCATCGGTTGTAAATGTAACAATTATTTATTTGGCGTTTACCAAGTTGACATTGTCATAAGGTTTCTGCTCAAATTTTACTTCACAAGGAAGACACCAAAAGGAGTTCCACTGTCCTTGACGCTCCACATCTTATAAGTGAACATAAGTAAGGAACAATAATTACACGGCTTACAGGTTTACGAGGTAATCAAAGGTTTTCAATTTCCATTTGGAAACTTGGACACAGTGTTGAATTTCAATATGCTTTTATTGTTTTTAATTTTAAAAGGTGACACTCAGGAAATAGCTGCGGCTTCTATAAAAGTTTGTTTGGAAAAGATACCTGTAGGAGGAGAAAAGTTTGATTTATTTCCTCACCAAATAGTTCCATGTTAAGAAGTTTAAAGTTTTAAATATTTTGGTCAGCTGACTGAATAGGAAAGTGAATTTTCTTTTCCTACGACATATGTTCCGGGTGTTACTTTTCAAAATAAAAATAGAGAGCTTATTGAAATTCATCACTGTATCAAAGTGTATATGTTCAACGGGAAATTGAAACATCCAACAAGTATCCGTTTGAACGTACCTGTAGCAACTTGCCGCCTCCTTGTGTTGGCATACGAGCTGCAAAAGGAGCCCCCTTTAGTGTGCTCGTTTTTAAATAGTGATACCAAAGGTGATACTGTTAAGGAAAGACGGTCTGTAAAGCTGTTTATTTATTCCAGTTTCGCATTTTCCAATTCCATTCACTTCCTGTGCAGGTTTCTATTTCCCGTTTCCTTACTTAAATTTCACATTCTTTGGGAATTTAACCATAGACCTAAGCGGCACAGGCCAAAACCAAACTTTCGACCCATGACCTTGACCTCATGGGCAAAAATGACACCAAAACAAAGTTGGTCCTGGAGACCAAAAGGGTCCGTCTTGAGTTCATTTGACTATGGATCTAGGTGCCACATGCCAAAACCAAGGTTTTCGACCTATTAGCTTGATCACGACCCAGCTTTGGAAGGCATGAGGTGGCCAAAAAAAAAAAAAAAAAAAGAAAGAAAAACATCGGCGACGCGTCCCATCTAAATGACATGTGGCTTAACATTTGTCAATAAAAAAGTATCGACACGGGGCATTTTTGGCGACGCGCACGGCGACCCAAAAACTAAAGTGTGTGTGTGTTGTTTTTTTTTTTTGTTTTTTTTTGCCTTAATACAGTTTTTTAGTCCACTCTAACTACGCGTTCATCAAACCCCCGTCACAGACATACGGACATACAGACTCGTCTATTGTCTCCATTACTGTGAGCGCCGTTGTCGTAAACAACTCCCTACCATTACTGGGGGGTGCATTATCCAGGACAGGAAAAACACGGGAGACCATATAGCGACCGCAGCATCAGCAAAGGAATCCAACGACTCGAGTCGTCCCTAATTACAGGTCACGTCTATCAGGAACGACTTTACATTAGTCCCAATAACCATAATGTAACGACAGGACAAAACCAAAGCTCGGTGACAAGCTTGCGTGCTGCGTGGCTCGGCCAGTCTCTAGAGCACTTGTCACAAACCCATAGCTTCTCGCGGCAATAGCAGCCCTTGCTGCGACATATTTCGCGTGTGCCTTGGCGCCATGTCGGCAGTGATTGTGGTGACACTTCGTCTCTGTGGCCTGGGGAATAGCGGCCTGTACCTATTACCTGAGGTGGAGAGATAGATTATCCCGCTGGACGTGTCATAATCCAGGCCAGGGGACGCTGGCTAAAACTCGGGATGGGGGAAACACTGCTTGGGGGTAACCTTTCATCTAACACAGCCAGATCAACGTGACGAAAACCTTCTGGATTGACCATTGTCCTAAGTGCTAAATCGCACTCATTACAATGCAGTAAATCTAAACCAACACGTGGTGGTCACACTGATGAGGTGCAGTGTCTTGGCCCATGCATCTTGTGAATTTATACCCCACAATTCTCCAGTTTTATCATGTTAAAATGTGCTAAAACATTAAAAGTGTCCACTACTTATCGCCGTTGTTTCCGAAATGTCTTCGGGTTGGTCATCGTGGTCAAGCTTTATTTGATATCTGAAATGTCGCCGCAGGCGGACACGAGGCCGGTTAATTGTTTTATAAATATATAATGGTCTTTTAAAGTCAAAATTTTGCCGGAAAATTAACGGCTAATATCTGACTGTTGGTAGGCTTAAAAATGTAATTCTAACCGAGGGTGATGAAGCCAATGCAAGGTTTGCAATAGATCCACTTTTTATACACACGTGTGTCATTTTATGATTGCTTTGCTTCTTGGTGACGCGGCAATGGGTTTATCACTTTAACTAATAATTTAACGGAATGTCTCTTTGCTCAAGTATAGAACAAATGAGGAAGCCGGGTTTGTAGCACCGAGTCCGGTATTGCGGACATCAACTAGAGCTGCTGATTCCTGCTCGGGAAAACAGAGAATGCATGTCTACAAGTGTTTGTCTTCCCCAATCCCAGACCAATGGATGCTCAGTTAATATTCGTTAGAGGGAACGGGTGGGGTGGGAATAGGCAGTACAATGACAGGTAACTAGACAGATTTTAGTTTACATATTTGTCTAATAGTAATTTATAATTTCCACTTGCGATGCTATAAAACCTGAAAACTAAAAGTAAACCCAGTAGATAATGTATAGTCTGCACATAATTATACACGCATAATTGCATAGCAAATGGCATTGTCTAATGGCTTACTTAAAGTAACTTACGTTTGGTTTCACTGGGCTTTCGGTAAGCGCCATTTGCAATGAATTTCAGAACACCATTGACTAACTGAATTTCTGCCGTTACGACACGGATGCGACGCTTCGGCTTCCGCTCCTGGAAAGGAAATAGGATATATATGAGGATAGCATTGGATATATATGAGGACAGTTACGATTTCAGAATGTCAGAGACCGTAAAAGGAATTTATTATTTCCTGTAGCTGCATGTGTGTGTTACGTTTCCTTCTATGAAAATACTGTTTGTAAAATGAAAGAATACAAGCACTGGACATAGCCTGCAAATTCACCATTGGTCGTGCGACACAATTCAGTAATAGACGAATAAAAAACCGACGTTAAATAAAGTTTTATTCTGTTCTAGTCTGTTTTTATTCTACATGGTATTGTCCACACCGTAATTTAACTGGCAGTCGATGTCGCTTTGCTTTCGGGAAGTGTGATTTGCAGAGATTGCAGAATACCATTCCATAGTCTTATGTCTGATGATACGACTTCCGTGGAGACCGCTACTCCCACAGACACGCCGCCTCCGCATGTGAGCGGATCCAGCAAGGGAACCGTGATATATTTGGCAGCATTTACGGATGCAGAATGGTGTCCATTTTAATTCCCGTGCGACCTCCCACAAACATGTCGCTACCCCCTGACTTGCCACAATCCCCCTCGAATTGTGGCCAGCCCTGCGCCAGAATGCCGACGATAAAAATCAGAAAACACCAACGAACTGCCGGCGCCGCCACGTCTGCTATCACGTGGCCTCATCACATTACATATGTATTAATGCGCCATTGTAGTTTATGGGTGGCTGGCACGGCAAACGGTTTGTTGCCATGGTCAAGTTGGTAGGGGAGGGAAAGATTCCGAACTTGGGGAAACCTTTGCCTTATCTCTGCAGCTAGGGGTGTACGTGTAGGCACATGTCTGATCTATGCTGCAGATTAACAACTATTAGGAACTCATCAGTTGTATGCAGCTATATACAAGCCATACAAGACACTGGGATCTCTTCTTAATCATTGTTAACGTTACCTTACGACCCGACCCCCCCCCCCCCACGCGCCCTCTGGTGTAGCCTTCCGTTTGAACTGTAAACATTCGCCTCGCCCTGTCTGATATGTATTGACTGGGGGGATTACATTCTCATTATGGAGTGCCTGTCCACGCTATGCAGATAAGCTAAATCCCTGGATGTGTGGGATTCACCAGATCGTCCTCGTGATCCTACTCTATATCCCCTGCTGAGGTTAACGTGGACTTTCACTGGGATCACCATAGTGACCCGTTCCGTGTCACCAACGTAACCCGTGACCCTTTCACCAAACACTAAACTCAATGGTTTGACGTTATCTCACCAGGAGTATGATAAGCAGCAGCTGCTGTGATTTGCATCATGCCACTGTTATATCGCCCACCATTAACTGCTGCATTTTGCATCAAAATCCAGAATGCAAATCCCCTCACAAGAATCCACTCTGATTAAGTCACATCAGGGATGTATCGTGCCTACGTGCACGCCCTTTCGAAAAAGTTCATCTGAGTAGTAGTTTTGGAATTGATCTATTTTGTGGTGCATAGTGGATGACTTGTAAAACTTTCCATGAACGCCGGACCATTCATAACAAAGAATTTCATTTTTGATTTCTGTTTGCTAGTGTGGAGCACGTAAACAGTGAAACTCAGACGAGATACTTCAAACAAAATAACTTATTATTAAGTATTCTCAACAGCAGCGGAAGCCGTCAAAATATTTCTTTCAATACCATGAGTATGAGTCACTATAATCAGATGTGTGGTACCAAGCTGCCTGAGAAATGGGTAATCAATCGTTTATAATCTTTCAAGAATAGTAACATGGGTAATCGATCGTTTATAATCTTTCAAGAATAGTAACATTAGGACAACTGAACTACTACTACTACTACTACTACTACTACTACTACTACTACTACTACTACTACTACTACTACTACTATTACTACTACTACTACTACTACTACTACTACTACTACTACTAC
>JAAUYG010182580.1_pt1 | contig 12853 bp, 8 predicted proteins | sample 7278091 | NCBI WGS metagenome assembly JAAUYG01 (sample SAMN14350201, study PRJNA611818) | marine sediment metagenome | isolation source: surface marine sediment (0.6m) | place: French Polynesia: Moorea | collected 2018-08
CTCCCCTGTTTGAGTATTCCAGAGTTTAATATGGCGATCGCCACTTCCAGAAGCTAAAGTTGTACCATCGGAATTAAAGCTAATAGTAGTTACTCCGTCTTGATGTCCTGTAAGGGTATGTAATAACTTGCTAGTTTCTCCTTCGTCTTTTATTGACCAGAGTTTCACTGTGTTGTCCCAACTAGCTGAAGCAAGAGTATTGCTATCAGGAGTAAATGCTAAAGAAGTGATAGCTAGATTGTGTGCATCAATAGTTTGTAATAATTCTCCTGAGATTGTCCACAACATAATTTTGTTATCGTAACCAGCAGAAGCAATTAAATTGCCCCCATGTTCGGACAAGCCATCAGGACTAACGGTAACAGTTTTAACACTATCGGTATGTCCTTTAAGAGTTTTAGTTAGTTTTGGTTTATCTTCCAGACTCCAAAGCTTGATAATTTTATCTTCGCTACCAGAAATTAAAGTCTGACCATCGTTACTAAAAGCAATACTATTAATTCCGCTTTTATGTCCCTGTAAAGTATTAATTAAATTTCCACTTTCAACATCCCAAAGTTTAATTGTTGTATCCCAACTAGCTGAAGCAATAAACTTGCCATCGGGACTATATTTAATTTGTGAAATTGTATCTTCATGTCCTGGTAAAGTGCGAGTTAGTTTTTGTGTGCCATCAGGATTATTACGCCAGATTTTAATTTTGCCATCCCAATCAGCAGTAGCAAATGTATCAGAAGATGTTGGGGAAAAGGCAATACTGTATATCCCCTCGGCTCGATCTGAGTAATGATTAAAAACTTGCCATATTCTGATAGTTTTATCGACACCAGTAGATATTAATTTATAGCGATCGCTATCTTGATTATCAGGAATAAACTTAACATCTAAAACTTCTCCTGTATGTCCATTCAAAGTCTGTTGTAGAATGCCATCTTTACTCCAGATATTAACTTTGCCATCCATGGTGGCGGTAGCTAATAACCGATCATCAGGACTAATACTGACACTATTAACTGGTTGCTGGTGAGAATAGGAATTAATTAGCTGATTATCAAGTTTTGACCGTAGTTGTACTGTTACTTCGTCACTAATATTGACCAGATAATTACTATTTTCATTCGAGATATTATTCTTTGCTAAATAAGCAGGATTGGTAATTTGCTGATTACTACCATTTACATTTAAAGCAAGAGGATTGACCTGTGTTTGTTTTTTTGTTAAAGTTTTAATTAAACTGCCATCTTTGTACCAAATTTTGATAGTGTCATCATCACTGGATGTTGCCAATAGTTCGCCATCATTACCGATACTAACAGCATTAACTTTTTGACTATGACCTTCGAGGCGATTTAATTCTTGAGTGCCGTAAATAGACTGTTGCAAAGTGGTGGTAGTTTTGGCTTGAGTTTCTTGCCAATTTTCTGCACCAACTAAAGTTTTACCTAAACCATTTATTTGTTTTAATTCCTTTCCTGCTTTAACACTGGTAACCAAAGATTCCAACTGTTGATTAGATAATAATTGCGCTTCAGCAACAGCATTTAAACCATCAATATTTTCAATTTGCGTTATGAGTTGCTGGCGATAGGCGGTAATACCAAAAGCAGTAGCCGCTAGTCCTAAAATACCTAATGCCGTTGCGGTTATCTGTGCTTTGCGTAAACGTTTTTTTACTTCTCGTTGTTCAGCGAGTCTGGTATCGATACAGCTAATGATATATTCTTTAGCCGTATCAGATAACTCATCGGTATATTTAGTAAATATCTCTTCAGCTTCAGCTAAACGTACACCTCGTAACAGAAAGTCAGGTTGTCGATCTTTTTGTTGCCATAATATTGCTGCTTGTTCGATTTGACGTTGCGATCGCAATCTAGCTCTATTTTCTTCTAACCACCAACGTAGACTTGACCAATGACGAATCAGGATTTCATGAACAACTTCGACTGTAGCCTCTTGGCGCATAGCTTCGAGGAATAGTTCGTCGTCGGCGGGGGGAGTATCAGCACTACGGCTTTGTCCATTAGGGGTACCGTTATCTAGGTTAACTACAAGTAATTTGGCATCAGTTAGGATGCGAAGGGTTTGATTGATTAAAGTCTCTGGATATTTAGCTACTACTAAATCGGATTTAGTAATGCGACGACGAGTATCTTCTGTACCTTCTCCCAACTGAGTCAGGTTTAAGAAAATCCAGCGCGCACAATCTTGAGATTCAGGATCGAGACTATCGTATACCGCCTGGGCTTGTCTTTCTAATGCGCCTTTAATTCCCCCTAGTTTTTGATAGGCTTTCAGGGTTAATTTTCCATTCTGCCGACGTTCCCATAATTGTTGCAAGGCAAACTGTAATAACGGTAAATCTCCTGCGGAACGATCTAAATCTTGCAACAATACTTCTACTAAACCAGACTCAACTTTTAAGCCTACCTGTTCTGCTGGTTTAATGATGGCGTTACGATAATCAGCTTCTGTAAGATAAGGCGGTACTAAAACGCTACCTTTTTGTAAAATATAGTCTAATTCGGCAATTTCTAGACAAGAAGCGACAAAATCTGCTCTAATGGTTAAAACCAATTTAAAGCGATCGCCCGCATATTTAATTGCACCCAAAATCAAATCAATAAATTGTTGACGTTCACTTTCTCCTGCCAGGGTAAACAATTCCTCAAACTGATCGATCGCCAGCAATACCATTGGTTCAGTTCGAGTCCGTAACCAGCGAACAAATCCTTCTACCCCTTGATACAGTAATCCTTCAATTTGTAGCTTTTGTTGTGCTTGAACAGGCTTGCTACCAGAATCAGTTAATAATTTGGCTAAAGCTTGAACAGGCTTGCTACCAGGACGAAAACAACCCAGCCACCAGCGATCGCTACCTGGTATTTGTTTACCCTGTCTTAATTGTGCCATCAACCCCGCCTGTACCGCAGAGGATTTACCGCTACCAGAAGCACCAACCACTGCCATAGTTGGGTTATGATTGATTTGGTTCAATAACTTCTGAACTAAAGCTTCTCGACCATAAAAATACTCAGCATGATCTTCATTAAAAGCTTGTAACCCCATATAAGGACAAATTCCTAAGTCCAAAACTGGCTGATGATTTGCTACTCCATTTTTGGCAGTAAGTACTTCGATTACCCCCTGAGTACCTGATAGCCAAACTTGAGGAACAATTCCTGTTCCCGCTAAGGCAATTTGCAACTGAGTAATCCAAGCTGCGATCGGTAATTCGGCTTGAGAGTCAGCATTTTGTATAGTTTCTAAAACTGCGTCGGTAAACTGCTGAGAATTATCTAAAGGTGCATTAGCAGCAATTAAACACTGTCCTCGTGATTCTTCTAATTGTAAGTCTTCTACCCATTCCACCAGAGAATGTTCCCCAGGACAGTCTAAAATCACGATCTGTTGGACAGCGCGAGAATTCTTCAGCACTTTTCTTAACCAAGAACGAGACAAACGTATACCATCCCGTAAGACTAACCAAGATTCCCCTGTATCGGTAGTTTCAATTTGTCCCCTTAAATATAGTAAAGCCGTGGTAATTTCAGGATCGGTTTTAGTTTGTACCTGGGAATTTAAACAAGTTGCGATCGCATTTCTGACTTGTGACCAAGGTTCGTTAGTTTGAGGGAAATATCTGAGATTAAATTCTCCCCCACTCTGTAATAGTTGGCTTAAAGCTAAAGTAGTTCGATTAGCCTTAAATCCAGCATCAATTACTAATGCTTGGCGGGGATTAACTTCTAAATTGCAAAGCGATCGCTTACCTAATACAACCTTACCAAATCCTTCAACAATGCGTTTAGGAGTTTGCAAAGGAAACTCTGATTGTAGTCTTCTTTCTCCCCGACTACTTTTTTGCTGGTTAATTAAGCGTATTTGTTGATTAGTTTTATCGATATACCGTAGGGTTTGATGATAGACATATTGATACAAGGCATCAGCTTCAATTATTCCCTGAGAATCGGCGGCTTCTCCCTGTAAACCCCGCATCAGATAATAAGTAAACACCCCGTGTCCCAATTCGGGAAACTCCCACGATTGTTGTGTTTGGTCGCAGGATAACAAAGCATAAAAACCTTTACTTTCCGCAGCCTTGTGACGCAAAACTTCAACCAACTGAGAACTAGGATTGGGCAAAGATATCTTTGATGTCCCTCGTAGAGTCATTCCCCCACTATGACAAGCATCTAACCAAACTAATTGCTGACTGGCTGCACAATTACTTAACTGTTTTAATAAAGTGTTTAATGGTAAGCCTGTGGTTAAGAGTTTATTTGTATTAGTATCAGCAAGACATAAAACTACTTGTTGCGTGTTGGGTTCTAAAATACCATGTCCCGAAAAATAAAACAGGATCGTATCTTCAGAACTAGCAGCAGTAATAATATGTTGTATACTCTGTTGAATTTCTGCTATGTATGGACGCTGGCTAACAAAGTCGTGATGAATAATAACTTCCTTAGCAGGAAAGCTAGCCGTCGCCTCTTTGAGTGCTTCCCCTAATCCCTGACAATCCAAAGCGGAGTATTGAAGCGAGGGTAAGTTTTTTTTATCCTGATATTGATTAACCCCCACTAACAAAATCCAGAGTTTAGCGGTTTTTGATTTAGTAGTTGCTTGAGGACGGGATTTGACGCGGGGACACATCGCTTTTTATGGGTTGATTTTAGAAGTTAGTATATATATACATATATATCTTTAGGTTAAATGTCCCATATTTATGCAATCTAGTTTTTAAAGTTTTACTTACCTTTATTTGCTGTAATTAAATCCGTCAAAGTATTAACTAGGCGATCGCTTTCTAAGGGAATAATATCTTTACCATGCATTAGTTCTTGGAGCATCATGTAGTAAACTAGGGTTCCCATAAATACCCTCACTATGGCTTCTGCATCGGGTAAATCGAGTTCGGGATGAGATTTAAAATACTGAGTGAGCATTTTGATCGCTGGTTTAGCTAAATTATTAACATAAGCTTGGGCTAATTCAGGAAAACGCCCCGACTCACCTATAATGATTCGTATGAAATTTTGAAAAGTGCGATCTTTCATACCATTTTCTAGTATCTTAGTCGCTAGCTGTTGCAGAACTAGCTTAGGCTCTTTCTCAGCAGATTCAGGATCTTGTAAAATCATTGCTGTCTGAAATTTATCTTTGGCTAAATCTTGAATCAAAGCATTAAACAGGCTTTCTTTGTCGCCGAAATAACTATAAACAGTAGCTTTAGAAACTCCTGCTGTCTTAGCTACCTTATCCATACTGGTAGCTGCGTAACCATTAGCCAGAAACTCTTTCATAGCACCTTTAAGAATTGCTTCAGCTTTGGCTTCTGATTTGGTACGTTGTGTATTTTTAGTTTTTATTTTATTCATATTATTTTATTCTTATTATTTCATTTATTGCACAAGCATAGTTTTAAGACTAGTTTGTTTTGCTGAACTAATCCCAATATTGGCTAAATAATTATTAATTCCGCCGTAATTACCCTCAAGATAGGTAAATATATCTACCATTGTTTGCGGTGAAGATTCTAACAAATGAGCAAACCCATGTTGAATTGCTAAGGCGCGTATCTGGCTATATAAAGGTGCTAAATAGCGATCGCTAAGTTTATAGTCTTCAGCAATAGTCTCTACTGGTACATCAGCTATAGCTAATAATAAAGCAATGATGATTCCTGTTCGATCTTTTCCTGCCGCACAGTGAATTACTACTGCGGTTGGTTGGCTAGCAATCGTCTCTAAAATTTCTTTGATTGCTGATGAGTGTTTTTCTAGGAAAAAACAATTATGTTCTAATAGTGTTTTCTGTTTGATTGATTCGATTTGACTTCGATCTGCCACTAAGGGCAAATTAAAATAATCAATCTCTGATATTTGGCTGAAAGTATATTCCTGGCTACTAACTTCAGACGGGCTTCGCAGATCGATAATTGTTCTGACTCCATAATCTATAAGCTGTTGCTGACTAGATACAGGTAAGTTATGTAAGCTATCACTTCGCAACAAATTACGCCACTTTATTTGTTTTCCTTCAGAAGTTTGATATCCGCCGATTTCCCGCAAATTAAGACATCCTGGTAGTGCTAGATGTTGCTGCGACGGTTTTAACTGTTTCATATTAATTTTCTAATTGAATTGTTGCTGAACTGGTTGGTTTAGTTTTATTATAGTACTAATTGAACTAAACGGTTTAGTAGCAAACAAACTTGATAACAATGGACTATATAACAACAGGCAACCAAACTAAATCTTCTAAACCCCTGGTAAATAAATTACCTGTATGGATTATTGGTTTAACTTTAATCATCGGGGGCATAACAGCCTATAGATTGCGTCAAGCCTCTATTTCTGAACCTGAACCAGTAACTCAGGTAATGCCAGAAATCAAAACAGTAACAGCATTAGGTAGATTAGAACCCAGTGGAGAAATCATTCAGATATCAGTTTCTTCTTCTGCTGAAGGAAATCGCATTGAAGAGTTACTGGTTAATCAAGGGGATGAAATTAAACAAGGTCAAGTTATTGCAGTTTTAGACAGTCGCGATCGTCTAGAAGCAGCTTTAAATCAATCTCAAGAACAGGTAAGGGTAGCAGAGGCAACCCTAGCCCAAGTCAAGGCAGGGGCAAAAACAGGAGAAATCCAAGCCCAACAAGCTGCGATCGCTCGTATTCAAACAGAGAGAGATAATAATATTGCTGCCCAGACGGCGATGGTATCACGGATGGAGGCAGAATTAAATAATGCCCAGGTAGAATATCAACGCTATCAAACCTTATATCAAGATGGGGCAATTTCAGCCTCAGAAAAAGATAGTAAATATTTAACCTTAGCAACTGCTAAAGAACAACTAGCTGAAGCCAAAGCCAATCTTAACCGTATTAAATCAGCCCAACAAGAGCAAATCGCCGAAGCCAAAGCAACTTTAGACAAAATCGCTGAAGTACGCCCAGTAGATGTAGAAGTAGCCGCCGCTGAGGTAAGACAAGCCCAAGCAGCAGTCAAAACAGCCCAAGCAGAATTAAATCGAGCATATATCAAATCTCCCCAAGCAGGAACAGTAATAAAAATCTTAACTCGTCCAGGAGAAGTAGTTTCCAGTGATGAAGGTATAGCTAGAATTGGACAAATCAACCAAATGTATGCGGTAGCCGAAGTATATGAAAGCGACATCGGTAAAGTCAAACTGGGACAACAAGTAACAGTTACTAGTAGTGCCATAGCAGAAAAACTTACAGGAACAGTAGAACGTATCGGTTTAGAAGTTGAACGACAAGAAGTAGTCAACACCGATCCTACAGCCAATATCGATGCCAAAGTTGTCGAAGTCAAAGTCAAGCTAGACAAAGAATCCAGTCAAAAAGTAGCAGGATTAACCAATTTACTAGTGAACGTACAAATTAATCTGTAGGGGCGAAGTAGTGAGTAATGAGTAGGAATTTGGGTAGGGGCGAACGGCCGTGCTTCTTTCAGAAGAGCTACGCTAACGCCCGTACAGGAGTAGAAAGTAACAAAGGCGCTTAGTTCGCCGCATGTAGTAGGAAGTAGTAAATATGTTTAAATCACTAAAAAACCGCACCCCTCTGGGTTGGTTACAACTTAAACACGATAAGTTCAGACTAATAACTGCATTATCAGGAATAGCCTTTGCAGACATCTTGATTTTTATGCAGTTGGGGTTTAAGAATGCACTTTATACCACTAATACCCAATATCCAAGGAAAATTCAGGGAGACATAGTTTTAACTAGTACCCAAGCCACTAATTTTAACGAATTATATACTTTCCCGCGCCGACGACTTTATCAGGCGATGGATGTACCAGGAGTAGAATCGGCTGAACCTGTTTACGTTGGTTCTGTTAGTTGGCGTAACCCTCAGAATAAAGAGAAAACCTCGATGATGGTAATGGGTTTCGATCCTGAAAAACCTGCTTTCGATTTACCTGAGGTAAATAGTCAACTAAATAAAGTTAAAATGCCCGATACGGTGTTATTCGATCGAGCATCCAGAGGAGAATACGACGAAGTTATTGCCCAAATAGAACAGGGAAAAACCATCACCACAGAAATTGAGCGCACTACTATAACTATTGGTGGTTTATTCAAATTAGGTGCATCTTTTCAGGATGATGGCGCATTAATTACTAGCGATCAAAACTTTATGCGTTTATTTCCTAGAAAACAACCAGCATTAGTTAGCTTAGGCATAATTAACCTAGAGGAAGGACGAGATCCAGAAGGGGCAAGACTTTCTCTGAATGCTTATCTTCCCGAAGATGTCAAGGCTTATACTTATCAAGAATATGTCGATGCAGAACTAAATTACATTCAAACCAGTACCGCCATTGGTTTCGTCTTTAGCTTAGGAACAATGATGGGCTTTATTGTCGGCATTGTCATTGTCTATCAAGTACTTTCCACCGATGTTAACGATCATATGGCAGAATACGCCACTTTTAAAGCAATGGGGTATAAAAACTCCTATTTACTCTTTGTGGTGTTTGAAGAAGCTCTAATCCTATCTATTATTGGCTTTATTCCTAGTGTTGCGATCGCCGCAGGACTATATCAATTAACCGCAGCAGCAACAGCATTACCCATAGTTATGCCTTTAGCTAGGGCTGTTTCAGTGTTAATTATGACCATTATTATGTGTGGCATTTCAGGCGCGATCGCAACTCGTAAACTGCAATCAGCCGATCCTGCGGATATTTTTTAATTTAACGTTATTTAGGAATCTTATCAATATGCAGGACAATCACAACACAAACCCAGTAATTTCTATCCATAAACTAGATTATTATTTTGGTAAAGGAGAACTCCGTAAACAGGTTTTATTTAATATTAATTTAGAAATAAATCGCGGAGAAATAGTCTTAATGACAGGGCCATCTGGTTCTGGTAAAACTACATTATTAACTCTAGTTAGTGGATTGCGATCGCCTCAGTCGGGAAGTTGCAAAATACTCGGTAAAGAACTTTGTGGGGCGAGTAATCAAGAATTAGTTCAAGCTAGGCGGAATAATGGTTATATTTTTCAGGCACATAACTTACACCATAGTTTAACTGCTAGCCAAAATGTGCAAATGGGTTTAGAGGTACAGGGTAAATATTCTCAACAAGAAATGCGCGATCGCGCTGTGGCAATTTTAGAACAGGTAGGTTTAGGCGATCGCATTGATTATTATCCTGATAATCTTTCTGGTGGACAAAAACAACGAGTGGCGATCGCTCGTGCTTTGGTTGCTCATCCAGCGATCGTTCTGGCTGATGAACCTACAGCAGCTTTAGACAGTAAATCTGGGCGAGATGTGGTTAATTTAATGCAAAAGCTAGCTAGAGAACAAGGTAGCACTATTTTATTGGTTACTCATGATAATCGGATCTTAGATATTGCCGATCGCATTGTGCATATGGAAGATGGCAGGTTAGTCAATAACTCTACCAAACCTCAAGCAGCCTAAAATTTAGAGAGATTAACTATTTCTGCTAATTGTAAGTATTAATACCTGGTTTTTCTCGCCGAATTGTAAACAGATATTGCAACCCTAGAGAAAATATTGGGATATTACCTTGATTTCAAAAACCTTCGCGATAATCTAGGTAATCTAAACATATCAACCAACTATTTAGGAGATCGATCTTTGATGGACAACGAATTATACAAATATAAAATGATTTGTACTTTAAAATTTGGCGATATCTATGGTCAGATAATCGTTTGGTTAATTGTGATTTTTATTAGCTTAGCTACTACCTTGGCGTTGTGGAGTAGTACCAGACAGATTTACGCCTTGGCAACTGTGGGGATTGTCTTGGTGCTGTCTTTGCCCTTTTTATTATTTGCTTTTGTGACTACCCTGCTAAATAGAATCGAATTTGTGCCAATGGAAGAAGAACTATTTAGCCGTAGAGTACAAAGTTCAAGCTCTAAAGTATCTAATTCAGAGTCAGCAGCATCTGCTAGCTAAATTAAGCAAAAAATCAATTAGAGGGAGTATAGGGAAAGATTAACGCTTTCTTTATCCCTCATTCCTCATTCCTGTCTTGGTCAGCGCAGATGCGGATAAGTCTTTTGTCTTGCGTCTAACGGCGATATCATCCCACGTAGATGGGACGCGTGGTCTGACCGCCATTCCTCATCCTTTATCCTTCATCCCTCATCTTTCATCCCTCATTCCTTCATCCCTTAAATTATGCTCCCATTCCCGAGTATTGCTTTAAGCCTTTGCGCCATAACCAGCGATTAGCGATAATAAATACTATTGTCCAAGCGATCATCGTCAAAATGCTTTTGCCAAAATCAACTGGTAATCCCATCAATAATACAGCTGGGAAGTGCATCATGTAGGGGAAGGGAGTCCACTCGACAATTTGTCTGACGGTATCGGGGAAAACTTCTAGAGGGGCAATAGTACCTGAAAGAAAGATATAAAATAAAAACCAAAATTGTTGAATGGCACTGGCTCTTTCTGTCCAAAAAGCTAACATAGCAAAAGTATATTGAATAGCAAAACGCAGGATAAATGCCAAAGCGATCGCTAAAATCCCCAGTAATATATTGATTGTCTCGGGAATCCAAGCAGCATCGGGATAAAGAATAAAAAATAAACTACAAAATAAAATAATTAAAGGCAAACGAGTAGTTTTTTCGGCTAAGTGTCTAGCAACGTGATGCCAAACTGGATCGATTGGTTGGAGTAAGCGAAAAGAAAGTTTTCCTTCAATAATCTCTCGTTCAAACTCCCAAATCACCCAAATGGTAGTGAACTGCCTCACAATAAAAACACTAAAGAAATAGCGAGCAAAATCGGTGGAGCTTAGACTGAAATTACCATCTTGAGAAGCCTGTATCCATACCCCCATAAGGATAATTGGCAGAGAGTTAGACAACGCCCACAAAAATATTTCGGCTCGATACTCTAGCATATGAGCGTAGTAAGCTAAGAAAATTATTCGAGCTTTTTTGATGAGGAATTTCACTTAGAGAATTATGTCCTATAAAAGATGCTTAAAATGGGGTTCATTTTCGAGAGATTTAACTACCTGTTTGATATCTTGGGTATGGTCTTTATCAACCACTAGAGTTACATTACCATCGCGAACAATGACAACATCTTTTAACCCAATAGTAACAATAACTTCATCATCGTCACTAGTATAGATGATTGTGTTTTTCGTATCCTTGCCAATATGAGTACCAAATTCAACATTAGAGTTATCCCCTTTAAGCAGACGTTCAACACCATTCCAATCACCCAAGTCATCCCAACCAAAGTTAGCAGGCAAAACATAGGCTAATTGGGTTTTTTCCATGAGGGCATAATCAATGCTTTGTTTTTTTAATTCAGCATAAGCATCCTGACCTTTCTCCGATAGTAAACGTAACAAATCTGGGGTATATTTTTGCAACTCATCTAAGACAACCCCCGCCCTAAAAATAAAGATCCCGCTATTCCAGCTAAACTTACCCGTATCAATAAAAGACTGAGCAGTTTTTTGGTCGGGTTTTTCGGTAAAGCGAGTCACTTTATAGACAGGCAAACCATTAATATTAGCTTGTTCTACTCCTTGTTCAATATAGCCATAGCCCGTCGCAGGTTGATTCGGCTTAATGCCTAAAGTCACAATCGAGGCTTCAGTAGCAGCCTCGGTGGCAGCTGCTTGTAGTGTCTTTATATAAGCTGCGGTATCTCCAATCCAATGATCGGCAGGGAAAAATCCTACTATAGCATCCTTACCATATTTTTTAGATACTTCCAGAGTTGCCCAAGCAACTGCTGCGGCTGTATCTCTGCCTTCGGGTTCAACTAAAACATTAGACTCTGGTAATTTAGGTAATTGCTTTCTAACTCCTTCGGCAATAATCGCAGAGGTGATCACCCACAAATTTTCCCAACCTTGTGCCAAATCTAAAAGACGATCTGCGGTAGCCTGCAATAAACTTCTGCCGCTACCATCAAGACATAAAAATTGCTTTGGTCTTTTGAGACGACTGACTGGCCAAAAACGTTCTCCTTTGCCACCGGCCAAAATAATGGGAATTAATTGAGTTTTCATTAATTTTTCCTTGGTTATGCAGGTTATTACAATGCTCGCTAAACTTTATGATCGATGGTTAGATTAATGTCTGCGATTTAATAAATTGCTCTTGACGAGGATGTTAATATATAGCTTAAAATTTTGTCTCCTTGTTTAATTTGTGTTTCTGGGCTGATTTTGCATTTTCATGATCGCATAATCACATGATTAATTATCCAAAAAAAAATTTAATTTAGGTGGTATTAAGATCTTTACCGCATACTAATTAACATTAGTCAAAAAAACAATCATTTACAAAATAAAATAACTTGAAACAATTTGTATAATTCATGAGAGTTCCCAGAGCGAAAAAGAAACCTTATCGCACTTTGAAAATAACAAACTAGTCAGCCAAGAGAATAAAGTAAAGAATACTAAGTCAGTAAAATTACCTCATATTTATCGATAAACAAACTAATAGCAACCAGATTAACCTATTGCATCAACTTTTGTGGTTTGTGCAAAGACATTCTCGTCGCTCTTGTTTTTATCGTGTTTTTTTTGAGGAAGAGTTATCACTTCTACAGCGATTTTCTGGGGTGGGTGTCAATACTTCTCGCTCTTTGCATTGAATTTAGAAATTGGAAAAATGGGGATTTAGTAATTTTTGAATGCAAAATAAACAGTGAAATCGTCATAAATTTTCTTGATTGTTATGTTCAAAAAATCAATCTTTCTGACGGTAGTAGTTATAGATAACGCTCCCATCCATACCAGTAAAGCTTTTAAAAAGAAAATAGCCCAATGGCGACAACAAAAGTTAGA
>JAAUYG010075941.1_pt1 | contig 12852 bp, 7 predicted proteins | sample 7278091 | NCBI WGS metagenome assembly JAAUYG01 (sample SAMN14350201, study PRJNA611818) | marine sediment metagenome | isolation source: surface marine sediment (0.6m) | place: French Polynesia: Moorea | collected 2018-08
ACCTAGTACTGTACACTGTGTATAGCCTACCTAGTACTGTACACTGTGTATAGCCTACCTAGTACTGTACACTGTGTATAGCCTACCTAGTACTGTACACGGTGTATAGCCTACCTAGTACTGTACACTGTGTATAGCCTACCTAGTACTGTACACTGTGTGCAGTGATGCGGTAAGGAGATTCACTAATACATGTCTATGCTGCTACACGTATAACTAAGAGTTACCGTGGCTCTACTTGCTATACCCCACCCACCCACCCCACCCCACCCCACCCCACCCCTCCCAAACCCAGCCTTTACCAGCAGAGGGCGGGGATAAGCCAGATGCCACTGATTTGATTGACATGGTCACGGCGTGTCCAGCCCGGAAACTTTCGTACATAGTGCGAGCTGAAACCAAGCAGAAACAAGCTGATAGCCAACACAGCAGGGATGAGCCGATAGAATTCAAACAGGAGGGAGACTGCTGTTAGAATTCAAACAGGAGGGAGACTGCTGTTAGAATTCAAACAGGAGGGAGACTGCTGTTCAGCAACAAGTTAAAATATTTATGACTTGATGTTATTTATTCACAGACATTGTGCAGAGACGAAACTTAATAGTTCATCAGGTCTACAAACCAGGTACAATAGATTCTGATTTTGAAGGCAGTACAATACTGAAGCCTAGAAGACAATGTAACCTTTATCGGAGTCACTTTAACAATTTGCACCCCTCTTTCGCTGTTCTACTTACATCCCTCTGGTTCCACACCATATATCCTGCAGTCTTTGTGTCCCGACAGTCTGATAGCTGTGGCTGTGCCAGACAGTACACCACCCCCTCCGCAACACACCAGCACGATGTCTGGATCTGGAACCTCCTCCAGTATCTCCAGGCCAAGGCTTGATAAAGTGACACAAATTTATATATTCTTCCCATGAGGTTTTTGAGCTGTAATGCTGCCGTTAGCTATGCTAACCTCCAACTAGCACATACATAACAGCATTATAACTACCCCAGTCAAACACGAACCCCCTGCAGAACCCTCCATAGAGGGGTCTGTAATAGTGTCTAATAATAAATGGATTGAGATTTTGACAGCAATGAACCTCAATATAAAGCAACCAAGCATGAACTCGGACACTGACCATAAGCCAGCCACACTGGCACAATCCTCGGATTGGTTTTGTTCATCAATCTACAACACAGATGCACTTGTTGAACTCCTTGCCAAAATCTATTATCTAAAATCTATTATTTGACCCTCTTACAGGCCCCTCTCTGGAGGCCTTCAGAGGGTTTGCATAAGACTGGGGTAGTAACAATGCTTTCATGTTGGAGGTTAGTGTACCTACTGGCAGCATTACGGATTGAAACCAATTAGGTATTATAGGTAATGAATATACACAATCTAGAGTAACAGAGTGATCCAGAAAATAGTCAAAGATCTCAATATGCGTATATGTTTACATCCCTTATTGATATCACTTTCATGACTAACAGGTTGTGTAAATAGGATGAGAGGTTAAAGGATTAAATAAGATTTATAACAATTTCTTCTAAAAAAAAATAATATTAATATCCCTCTCCAGAGGGCTATGTGCATGGTGTGTTGGTAAAGCCCTGTGGCCCTGAGACTCAAAGTGGGGCCTGGCAGTGGCCTGACAAAGTTAAGTTCATTTCCTGTTGACGAGGCATATACTGCTATATGCCCAGCTAGAAGCAGAAGTGTAATATGCATACATGATGTCAGTGGTTACCCATTACACAGTTACAGACACAAGGTCCCACCTACCGGGCCTTACAGTTTGGAAGGATCAAAGCCAATACTTACGAGCCATAGGCGTGAATGAGTCTGATGTCATCATAGGAGTGTAGGAGGAACAGATTTTCCTCCTTAACATAGTAGTCAAGTTGTGATAGAAGCTGGGAACTCGGCATTTTCTCTACCTCCACCCCACAACTCTACAATACAGGAGAAATAAACAATATTGATAAAGGGCAATAAGACATGCGTTAAGTTAATGAAAAATCATTAACACTTCGAATCAGGACAAAGATGGCCTGTACCCTGCATAACATATAACAAGCTGATGACTTGTTATTTTGACCAAGTTCCTGTTCAGTAAACCTTGGTATTTGCTGACAGAGAGCAGCTTGGTATATGCTGCCATGATGGATGGTGGTAGATAGTTTATGATGCTTGTTGAATAGGAGGAATAGGGGTGCTTCAGTTTAGGACTCACCCCTAAACACATGTTGTTGATAGCTATACTAGGCTAAGTGTATCATACAGGCAATGAGATGACTGACATTGTCTCCACTCACTGAACACAACCTCCCTACCCACTCAGCTGGAACCCCGGCCGCTCAACTAAGCTTCCACCAATGAAGGGGCAGGGGGAATCAGGCTTAAGCTGGCTTAATTTCTACCTCTCAAGGTCATATCACCGACTGCGGGTGTATGCAGGTGGATGTGGGTGTAGGAATGGCGAGTTAAATAAATTTAATTAGACCAGTCTTATTTGGCCCCAACAAATATACCCGACAGTTTTGTCGGTTTTATACCGACGCAATTCCACCACAGTTGAACCGATTTAAGTAATCACTCAGGCCATTATACTGACTCTAAGCAGGCCTTTGATGTGATGTGGTCGGGGATCGACCTTTTGCACCTCAAACGGATGGTAACCACTAGCTACGGGGGCTTGTCATTAAACATACAAAGTCTAATATTAACTATAAACTCTTACACTGCAGTGACCGGTATAACGTACATTGCAGTGATTTGCATAACAATTCAATGACCTGTATTAGACGAGCTCTGTCTTCCGGTGCAGTATCAGGCATCAGAATGAGACCCTTGAGACCTAATTCTCTGGTAAGGAATGCAAATGATTTCCCATAGTTCCCTGCAGAAAATGACAGAAGCTTTCGGTCATCTGAGCCACAGCCTTCGGGTATGTTGGCGAGTTGGTTCAGCACTCCTCTCACCTTGAAAGATCCTGAAGGGATAAAGGATGATCCAGACAATGCAGAGAAAAACAGCATTGGAGTGTTGTATTAAGTAAATAAATAAAAGTATCATAATTTCATTTTCTGTATACCTGGTAGATATACAATTGGAAAAAACAAATTGTTGTGTACAGGCTGTTGTTGTGTACAGGCTGTTGTTGTGTACAGGCTGTTGTTGTGTACAGGCTGTTGTTGTGTACAGGCTGTTGTTGACAGGTTGTTGACCTGTGACCTCTCACCTATGACCTAGCTGTGACCTCTCACCTGTGACCTGCATATTTTCCAGTTTAAGATGCAGTTGGCTGCAGTTTAGGCCAAACATTCTCTCCATGTTGTGTAACATTGGGGTAACACGGCAATGTGGACTGTCCTGGAGAACCTCTCTGGCTTTCTGGATCTCGGCCAGACTGGTTATCAGTGGACAGTCTGGATCATAACCAGCAGACGCCATACTGCCCGAGCTTGGTTACTTCAGGCTGAAGTGAACGACGTAAACAGAGAATATGATACAAAGTTAATCACATTTTTTTTTTTGGTAATACAATGACAGGTAGCAAGGTAGAAATTAGGCAATCAAGAGTCGTCTAGGAGTAGAATGCAGTATTTGCTCCACTGATATCATACAAACTACAGCATGTTTATCGACTAAATTACATGGTGCATCAAAAATGGCACAGTTATATGATTTTTATGGTTCCCAATATGATGGATGGTTGGGGGTGGCGGTTATTGGGAATATACAATATGTCTTGGTAAAGGCTTGATGGATAAAGTTGAGGTGATAATTTGCTGGTATGTTGTCTCCATCCGACAGTATCCTAATTGGAACTCCAAGCCATTTTTCTGCAGCTCACAGTCATATGTTAGTGCAGCATTATTTTTTTTACTTTGTTTCCCTGAATCTATAAAATGCTTCAAAATCAACATATGCAATGCATCAATATCATACTGGGCTCACTCTCAGAATTAAAATTTAAAACCATTTATATTCCAGGAGCACTTCTGAAAACATTTAACAGAAACAAACATTATATTCAACATCATCCTATTTGTGATTAAATTTGCCGCACAATCTATATACTGTAGGTAACCTTTGGGACATAATACTGATCACTATTAGTACGGGCAGCAAAGTTTATTTGGGGTTTTCTTCGTTATTTCAGCAAATAACTTAACACATCAGTTGCTAAGTTAATGTGAAAGTTGGCTATATATTGATTAATGATCAGGTGAAATATCAACTCCAGAAAATAAGAAAATATCTAAATTGACATAAATATGATACACATAGTGAGTGTTAATTTACTGTATGACAGAAAATCATTAAGTATTCAGATACAGAACAGGGAGATTATATAGGAGGTCAGGGATCGGGATGAAGGGTGGAGGCCTGGAGGGTGAGAGTCAAGGCTGGGGAGTAGATATGGGTTGGGATAGCCATTAAAAATTAAAAAAATATTAATGCCTGTAATTAAGCCAAAAATTAAGCATATAATATGCGACACGACTGATTGATTGACCAAGCTAGCCACTCATCCTGGGGCACACCACAAATGTGATACATTGTTCTTTTTTTTTTTTTTCAGAGTGGACTTGTTAATTATTGAAGCAGAAATCTTCATCTTGCTGTGGTGTGACAATTTTTATTGCCGTACAATCCACTGTGTATCTGGCATATACATTCTTATACACTCGAAGTAAACTTGCCTAGGTTTAGGATTACACCAGAATAACCCCAACTACTCTTACTACATACTATCCACGTACTCCGTATTTAGCAACGTGTTTTTGTTTATTTATTTTCCCGCGAAATGACGATGCTCCCACAGTGCCCCGCCTCATGTACTGTGATTGGTTACAATGCTGGGCGGCAATATGCAGACCCCTCTACTGCGAAATTCACATGCTCACCAAGCAGCCATTTTGAACGGTTTGGCGCATCCGGATGTACAAAATTGACAAATTTTTCCTTCATTTTTAACCCTAATCTGGTAAGTCTTGATCGACATAAAATACTTTATTATGTGGGGTAATAACTTAAGACGTGGTTGCCAATTCTTGTATTGGTGCTTACATCTTTGTTAGCCCGTATTTTAATTGTAAAGACACCCACTGTATTGTGATTTAGGGGTTTCTGCGCAGCCGCAATGGCTGCCTTCACCCGCAGATTTGAGTTCGATTCACTGCGACCCGAAAAGCACCAACATTTTACTTTCTATACTTCTCCCGATGCGAATAGAATGTGGCGGTTCAGTTGCAGCGAACATTAATCAAACATAAAATTTTATTTTTAAGGCAAATTATGCCCATTTTACTAAATTTTTTTGCGTCGAAACAGAAGGGACAAAATCTACCGTTTGCGACTGAGCAAAGGTTGCCGCCTTACGGCGCAAACTCGAGCGCAGCCGCATGAAGAATGGCCACGAATGCGCATGATTTTAACGCCTTTAGTGTAATTAAACAACACTCTGCACGTGCTGATTGTTTACCTGATCTGTCACGGCATTTTACTTTCATTTATTGTCAAGGCATTTTACCTTGTTAATTGCAAATAAAAGTGAACCGCGTACCTTGTAGGTTTAAAAACATGGGCACCATCGCTAAACGTAATATCATGGTCATGATAGAGCTGAGTGATGAGTTCTGGTATGGTGCCATTCATTGGTGGACATGTATATGTACCACTACTAGAGGAGACACAGGGCAAATTAGGTTGATATCAGTTGTGATAAGCTGGATGAAATTCAGGTGGAAAAAGTGAGTACACTTTTATTTTAGAAATTATTAACAGTGTTTTTGTTACAAAAAGAATCTTGATTTTACTAGAAATACCTCAAGCTGAGCATTTTATAATAGCCTGAATTAAACCCAAATGGCCATGACAGTGGTTGATGGCAAGAACATTGGTCAACACTGTTCAAGGAGCACTTGTTATTATTTATTTGTGTGTAAGTTTCCTGTACAATTGTGTGTAATCTTATGATTTTACAATAGCGGCTGATAGCAGTTTTAGTGTAACACAGACGACAGCTATAAAATAAAGACATTCTGAATTTTAATTTTAAAAGAGCTCGAGATGATTACAAACATTATGAAACTGGTGCTAAAGGATTTGAGCAGGAACGTCCCAAAATGAGTCCTTCAGGTTTAACTTTTAGTATGCCGGGACCTACAAATAAGTGAAGAACACAGCTTTAGAAACAAAAACCCTACAGATTTGGTATAAAAGTATAACTTATTTTGAGCAAGTGAAAAGTTGTAAAATAAGTTACTGTTTGTCAAGCAGTACATGTATACAAATACATGCATTATATACAAATGAAAGACTGAAAGACTATAATATTTAATTTAAACTCAGATAGCCAGCTTGTGAAGGAATGATGAAAGCTGCATACTAGCCAGATTTGGTGTATATTAACATGTGAACAGCTACCGTTGTGTAAACTAATATTGTAATTGTAATACGTAAATAATGCTATATGCAGCATAGAGCCTCACTGGTAAGGTCATTACAAGGGCCTGAGATAGTCTTGCCATATGATATAGATAATGATAGGCATTACTGTCATTGAATTTTTTCCAGAGTGAACTGATAGGTGAGGCGACCTGATTAGTCAGGTGACCTGATTTGTGAGATGACCTGATCAATGAGGTGACCTGATTTGTGAGGGTGGTATCCGTAAGAATTTCATGTGGCTGTAAAGATGGTTATGACTTTTATTCTTTTTGCAGCTTTTCCTGCCAAGATGATGGGAACATCGCAACCCGGTCTCGGGGCGGCTATCAACACATCTATGACTGCCACTATGAATGCCAGTATGATGAGTGATGCACTCAGTGATCCTAGCTCGCCAGAGAGCGCCTTTGATGACTCAGACCTTATAACGGTGCATGATGATGTCACTCATCAGCTGGCTAATGCTGGTATGGCAGTGCACCTCTCACCCGGGACCCCTCAACAACTGTAACAACTTACACATCACTAATTATACTAAATAGTATTACTTAGAATTAATCACAGGTTGTACGAAAGTGTAGATTTGGTTATAGTTTATGTATATATACACCAGTTATACATTTTGTATGTATGAATTGGGGAATCAGCCAGGCTAAGGTAGGTTTGTTGGCTGTCAAATTATAAAAGATAACCTTAATATCAGCGATTCACCATTCTTCACCTCGGGACCTGGATGCAGGATATCATAACGGTCACTTACATTAGCATTGAGGTTGAAGTATTATCGCAATCAGATTAAAGACAATGGTTAGTAATAGCGATATTTTTGCTAACCCAGTACCGTATGCCATTCCCATATTTTAGGACCTATTGGTGTGGCTGCAGCTGCTGCTATAGCAACTGGGAAGAAGCGGAAGCGGCCACATTCATTTGAGACGAATCCATCTGTGAGAAAGCGACAGCAAACACGACTGCTGAGGTAGGTTTGTCAACATGATCCCAGTTACCATGGTAACCTGTCCCCATAACGCAGTAGTTAACTATAACAGAGTCGTTTTTGAAATGACTGAAGACTGAAAGATAACTACACTGACTATTTACTGCAGTACACGTCACAATCGGGATATTGGGTGTGGAGCCTGGTCATACAGAGTCATTCTGTCTGTTTCCCTGTAGAAAGTTACGGATGACGATAGATGAGTATACAACCCGCGTGGGCCAGCAGGCCATCATCCTGACCTGTACCCCGGGGAAGTCTCAGCAGTTAGCAGCGTACCGCGTGTTTGGCTCACAGCCGCTGGAAAGTGTGGTATGTACCCCCCCCCCCCCAACCCCCGCTTCATGTACTGTACCAGGACTTTAGTCTGGTTTATATACATTTAAAGTGTTGCAATCAACATTTACATCTCGACTTATTAGCACAGAGGTGACAGTTACGATGTTGTTCTGTATCAGAGTACTTTAACAGTTACAATCCTGTTCTGTATCGGAGTACTTTAACAGTTACAATCCTGTTCTGTATCGGAGTACTTTAACAGTTACAATCCTGTTCTGTATCAGAGTACATGTTACATTTTATACTGGGTCTGGATCTATCTCAGGATCAGTGTAGACTAGTACCTGTTGGGATGTTGTTCCAGATCCGGAATCGTCGTACAGAGATAATGGGAGACCTGGAGAGTATCCTCCAGCACCAGACGCCAGTCCAGCAGAGTGACAACCCCGCACTGCACGAACTCCCCCCACTGGTTATAGACGGCATTCCTACCCCTGTGGACAAGATGACCCAGGTCTGTGACATCATGACTTACAGTATAGAAGGGGAACGGCACAGATAGCCTCTGTTACTAATCATGCAGTCAACAAATATCGCTTTTAAAATAGTTTTGTAGTAGTTTTATGGACATATTTCCACATACCATTGTAGGTATAACAGACAGTCGTAGGGTAGTGTGGGAGAGTAGTGTCGAGGTAAGACACTTGATCCTTATACTGGAATAGCGGCCTGAATTCCCAAGCTTGTTCCTGGTCTGTTATATCTGATAGCCAGGGAATGTCAACTGTTGTATTTGAATTGTGTCGGTATAGGTAGAGCAAGGTACTATGACAGTCTTACCCTCCTCTACTGACACAACCACACACCGCACTCACAACCACACACCGCACTCACAACCACACACCGCACTCACAACCACACACCGCACTCACAACCACACACTGCAGTCACAACCACACACTGCAATCACAACCACACACTGCAATCACAACCACCACCATGATCCCTTCAAATAGCCTTGGCCACAGAAAAAAAAGACCGGGATATTGTTTCCTGTTTCCAGTTTGTATCCTTTATCAGTTGAGCTGTAGCTGTATGACAGCCAGTCAGTTCTGACACATGTTACATATAAACCGTCCTCAGTGTGCATGTTGCTAGTAGCTGTCAGTGTAGTTGGATATACATGTCCGGCCGCGCTGTGTGTAACTTTGTCCTATATGTTCCCACCTCTAGGCCCAACTGAGAGCTTTTATCCCTGAGATGTTGAAGTATTCGACTGGGCGCAGCAAGCCGGGCTGGGGGAAAGTAGAATATCGACCCGTGTGGTGGCCTAGTGATGTGCCGTGGGCAAATGTGCGCAGTGACGTACGGACAGAGGATCAGAAGAAAAAGGTGAACAGTTCAGGTGTGATAGCGTTACTAGGGTAAACATTAAGGTGTGATAGCGTTACTAGGGTAAACATTAAGGTGTGATAGCGTTACTAGGGTAAACATTAAGGTGTGATAGGGTTACTAGGGTAAACATTAAGGTGTGCCACTGTTACTCCCTGTAGAACCATGATAACATGTGGATGATGTGTGTTACATGTATCATATAAAATCTCGTTATGACAGTCTTACATATACCAGGACAATCGCTCTGTTCTGTAGTTGAGGGATACAGGCAGTAACCATGGTAACAGCGTCTACAGTCAGTCTCATATTCTGTCAGGTATCGTGGACTCACGCCCTACGGACTATCGTTCGGAATTGTTACAAACACCATGGTCGTGATGACCTACTACCAGAATTCCATGAGGAGGGAGCGTCGTCCAGTCAGCCAGCAGCCGTCGTCCACGCCAACCATTTCCCACACCAGACCATGGTCCAGGCTATCAACAATCCAGACGGCTCTGTATCAGTGATCCAGATAGATACCGGGGACTCCGGCAACCCCCAGGTCATCACTCTGGCTGACGGTACACAGGCCCAGGTCGTACATACGGTAAGTATATAACGCACGCTAGTAAACAAAGGTCTGGACTGCAGACTACCACCTTACCTGCTGGGAAGCCATATCTCGGCAGTGCAGACTGTGTTGAGGTTGTTACGGAGTGACTGTGAGGTTTAATACACTGGCTGGCCGGTGGGTCGGCTTTCCAATGTATGTTTACTTTCTGTATTGCAGTACAATGTCAAAATATCAACATGATATCGAAAGTTTGTAATCTAATGGACAGAGTTAAACTTGATTGTGATATTGTTGATAATATTTGTTTGTAATCTTGTATCCAGATTCCCAATGGTTTACAGCCGGCACACCCTGACAGCGCTCACACCGTACACAACCTGGCCGAGGTAACATCTAACGCCGGCGACCTCGGGCCAACTACAGCCGTCAGTGTGGAGGTCAACAATGACACGGTTGCCGGGCAACCTGTCGCTACGCTGACGGAAGGGAATATCGGGCAGGAGGGACAACTAATACTGTCAGGGGACGGCCACACTATACAGGGTGAGTGAGGGGGGCCACACTATACAGGGTGAGTGAGGGGGGCCACACTATACAGAGTGAGTGAGGGGGGGGGACCACACTATACAGGGTGAGTGAGGGGGGCCACACTATACAGGGGAGGGGGTTAGGGGAGGCACATTATACAGGGGTGGGGGGTGGGGGGACTCATTGAGTAGACACTGTCAGTGGGACAGCTAGACACCAATGTGTAAGTATGAAAATACTAGCTTATGTTTGTCCTCTAATAGTCATGAAGTGTCAGGTATAATATGTTTACATTAATGTAACTTTGTAGAGTATTATGATGATGACTTCTCTGAGAGTGTTGTATATCACTAGGCCTCGCTGTGTCTGGGGGGGTGGGGTGTCTGACTGGGGTGTCTGACAGTGTCTGTGTGTTTTTCAGGTGTGAAGGAACTCGGCCAGGACAACAAGCTGGGACAGATCATAGGTACGTCATCCTGTTGTCATGGCAACAGACGTCTGTTACCAGAATCTAACACTGACTCCAGCGTTCCTGTTTAGACGTTACAGTGATTAGTTACACTTTGTGGAAACTGAACTCTGTAATGACTGAACTTTACAATGACTGAACTTGGTGACCATGAAGTTTGTGAAGACTGATTTCTGTGAGGACCGATCATTGTGGTATATATCTTGTTGAGGTCAGCTGGAGTTAGTGAGGACTGGACTGTATAAGAACTGATATTTGTGGCTACTGGACTTAGTGAAGCTGATTTTTATGAGGACCCCGTGGGATAGAAAGAGCATATATGTGCAACTTCTGGCACTTTGGCTGGCCAATGGCCAAGTTTCATGCCCAAATATGGCAATTTTGAAAATCGGCCTGTATCTCAGAAACCGCTGCTCATAGGGTGAAAATAAGCTCAATTTCGACCCCTGGATTAGAAAGGGAGTATATGTTAAACTTTGGCAAATGGCCAAGTTGGTTCTCAAGCAGAGCGTCAATGCCATGGGCCTCTTGTTATGAGGACTGAACCATGTAAAGTGTGTGATGACCAAACTGATTGTGGTCCCGGTTTCTGTTCCAGGTATGGTGACTATCCCAGTGTCAATGTACCAGACAGTTGTCAACCAGCTGGGGGAGCTACAAGGTGGGGGACAGAGTAACCTAGCTGCCAGTATTGCCGGACTCCCCGCCGGCGCCATCCAGGTCGTATCCCCCACCTCCGGCAGTCAGTCTCTGCCACCTAACATACAGGTCGTCACCTCGGCAACACAACCACAACAGCTGGTCGGCGTGGAAACGGCAGCTGTCACTATGACAAATGAAAGTGTTGCCATGGTGACGGACGAGGACAGCCAGGAGGACATTAAGCCGCTGACTGTGGAGGAGGAGTCCAGTGTGGGGGCAGGGGAGGAGGGGGGAGGGGTACCAGATGCCACCCAGGCAGTCGAGGTGATGAGTGTGGAAACAGCGTCCTGAGTCTACAGACAGTACAGGGATATATATACATATACATATATACAGTGCTTCATAGGCCAACGTTATACGGCTAGCCACCAGGTGGCTGCCGGGACTACAGCCAACTGGTTACTGCAGGATGGTTACTATGACTATGGCCACGTGGTTGCTATGACTACAGGCAGGGTACCGGTACCGGGTAGTTACCGTGGCCATGTCAACGTTGTGACTATCGTGATGTGGACACTTATCCACATTGTTCCGGCATTGTTTGCCATTTGCCATGGTTACTAAGAACAGTGGGAGGCAGATCAGGCATTAATCTCCCCCAGGACTCGTATTTTGTACTGGGGAGTGACCCATTTTAGAATTATTTATAATTTTAGATCAATTTCTATTGTCAGATTAACATGTCAATCCTGTGAAGGGAACAAATTGACTTTGGTCAGTAATAAACTCTGTGTCAATATTACAGCTGGTCGCTGTGTCAATATTACAGCTGGTCGCTGTGTCAATATTACAGCTGGTCGCTGTGTCAATATTACAGCTGGTCGCTGTGTCAATATTACAGCTGGTCGCTGTACCAGTTAGAATGTTTTGCGTAACCAGACACCGTTTAGTGATCCATACATGGTGTAGGGTTACGTGGTTCTACCTGGGAGATCCAATGCCAGGTGCGAAAGCCCCGAAAGTTAATTTCTACAATGTCATTTGTAACTCGCCCTTGTAGAGAATTACAGGTTTGATTAGCTAGGTGGGATACATGCACACTAACGGTTAGGTAATCCCAGTATACTGATCTCGGTTTATCCCTGTGTATACGAGATCATGTTGGGTCGTGAATTTCCTACACTGGGGACTGCTCAAAGTTCTGGGGTCTTACTATGGGTAACCGTTCCCAATTCACTTGCTGTCCCAGGGGCGGATCCAGGCTTTGGCTGAAGGGGGGGTTGAACCAGCAGTTGCTAGGGGGGTCCGGGGGCATGCTCCCCCGGAAAATTTTGAAATAAATGGTGCGTTTTCCTGCTATCTGAGGGCACCTTTGCATGAATTCGAGATGCTTTTCTGGGTTTCTAGAACATAAATTTTAAGTAATTAAAGTTTGAAAATCCAATATACCAGGTTCTAACTGGATTAGGTCTGGTCATATAACGCACCACCTTACTCTTTGGGTGATCACACTGATCTGCCAAATGCTAC
>JAAUYG010097182.1_pt1 | contig 12850 bp, 5 predicted proteins | sample 7278091 | NCBI WGS metagenome assembly JAAUYG01 (sample SAMN14350201, study PRJNA611818) | marine sediment metagenome | isolation source: surface marine sediment (0.6m) | place: French Polynesia: Moorea | collected 2018-08
CCCCCCCCCCCCCCCCCCTCTTCCTCCCTCCATGTGGCAACATGCAACCATCATGGCCATAGCATCTCCAATCTACATGTTCTACTACTGTACACAATGCAGATGAGACATGTAGCAAAATGCCACATAGCCCAGTTAGCTTTGGGGGTCTGTCCTGTTGCCTGTAACATTCTGCCCTTTTGTGAGAGGATGGGTGGAATATCAAATATCAATTGGTACCTGTATGTAATTAGAGAGTGACATCGCTTCTATGAAAAAGCAGAGTGACTCAGCAGTAACTGAGGCCAGATATATGCTGGATATAGTCTCTCCTCGTTGCCATGTTGGGACTCTTCAAATTTGTGTATAGATACGGGTATTATATCACGTAAATATCTGGCATTATAGCCATTATTATATATAGATATGGGTATGGTACTACTGTGGACTGTCGCTGGGACTTTTGGTAATAGTACATATATGCTTAGTACCATAACTGCTATTCAAATCTTGTTTGTTTTTGCCTTTTTTTGACAGAAACACCTATCACTGAGGTTCCATGGGTAGCCAGGTAGCCATGCATGAGTATGTCTACACAGCTACATGCTCTACCAGTCTTGAAGCCCGTTGACTAGGATTTGGTTTGGTGATCCAGAATAACATCCCCAGGCACTACAACATGCACTATGTGCAGATGTGTGCTGTAGCAGTTCCAGAACTGTTGAACATGTTGAAGCTACCAACTTGACCTGGGTGTCCCAGTCTTGCTGTTCCTGAACTGTGTCCCAGCTTGGAACTCCCTGGCAGATAAGTCTGCTTCAGTATATATATACAATAATATTGCAGTCATACATGCTGCCTGCCTATGCTATCCTATTAATATTTGTCTAAATAAAAGTTTCAACACCTACTGCATTTACACATCTTTGAACAGATGGTATGACATTCAGTGAAACTACCAGGACCATCCAAATTAGGCTATTTTACTTTGGACAAAGAGAGATATAACACAAACCAGAATTAAACGAAGAAATTGGCAAACAGTCAGTAAAAGTTAGCACTCTGTTATCGGGTTATGATGAAGACGTGTGCTGCTGTGGAACAGTGGCAATCTTTATTGCATGTTATTGTACCCGGTATTAATATAACACATACAGTAGTCCCTCATTTTTACAAACCTCTATTTTAAGACCACCCTTGATTATAAGACTGCTTGATTTGGTCCCAAAGGGCACTTTTCTGTGTTAAATTACCTTTATTTTAAGACCACCTGTGATATAAGACCACATTTTCTTGGTCCCATGGGTGGTCTTAAAATAGAGGGACCACTGTATAAGAATTGTCAGTAAAATTTTGAAATTGCATTTAAATTCCCTTCACGCCATAGATGATACATGTGGTCTATGTGGCCTGTTGATTACACTGCAATGTGCAAATAGACGAAACCGTTAATGGCCACAATTTGAACCTAACCCCCAATACAACGTAGAACTGTCTGTGACTAGTATTATTCTTCGCATATTATGAATCCAGAGGCCAGAAACACTCACACGCACTTTCAATACATGTGCTTCACTTTTGGAATTACTTTTGAATGTGCAAGTTTGTTTTTTTTTACCACAAGTACCTGTTCCAATAATTACCTTCAACTTTCAGTAAAGAAATAAATATTAAATACTATAATACTACATTTCGATTTCAGGCAGGCAGCGGTACAACTTATTCTTCCTTGATTAGAATTAGATTAATGATGTTTGGTGTCATCCCGTTAATGTATAATAATGTATTAATTCTTTGCATTGATGTTGTTTCTTGCAGATGTAGTCATCAACAGAGTTCAGCTTACAGGCCGCTTAATCCATTAAGTGATAGATAGTTTTGATATGTATTGCATCGGGGTATTTATGCAACCTTGAGGGTTTATTGTACAGCAATACTGGCCTGTAGGCATAATCACTGATAATAGATAGGTACTCGGCACACAGAGAGATGTGCCAATAAATATTATGTTCACATCTGCTCCACGGATTTCATGGATCAGAATTTCATTGCACACTAGAATAAAAAGAAGAAAGTAACTCGAATTTCCTTACCATGGCAGATTTCGCACATTTTGGTAAAATATTTTTTTCCCGAAATGAAGTAGCAAGCCATGACAAATACTAAAACTACATGTAATATCAAATTCTTCTCAATGCCAAAAACATGCGTGATGAAAAATGGTACACTTGATAAAATATTTTCTTTGCAGCTTATCAGTATGCATACATATAGAGAGATATATGTGGCTGTGATATACAGTTAGTTTACATACTACAATATGCGGCACATGTATATAATGCACACAGCGGACCTGTCTTGAGTGGCCACTGCCATGAAAGGAAACATCTTGAACATGCTGAACCTGTCAGCAGCAGCCACTTGTCTTGAGGGTCACTTTGTGTTGCCACTGGAGGTGGTTTCTCAAGACAGGTTATTTCACCTATTTCATGTTTCCTGTTTCAATGACAGTAGCCTGATGCTTTTGTTGTTGCAGGCTGGGACCGTATCCAGACGATTGATTCTCTGCTGAGGAAGGGCGGCTACAAGAGTGTCATTTCCACCGAGGTCCGCAAAGCCATCAAGCTGACTCGCTACCAGAGCGAGAAGATTACGATCAGCTACGCAGAGTATATCAGCCAGAAACAGAAAAATGGCTACAATAGCTTCAACAACCATCACTATGGAAACAACCATGCTCTGCTTCCGCACCCTTCATCCAATCACATCGGCGGTGCTAATCACATCGCTCATCATGGTCCACATCACCATGCCAACCATGGACATCACCCGTACAACAGCCAGAACCATCACCCGCACCCCAGCAACCATCACAACCATCACCAACACTCCTGATGTTTGCGTGGTACAGCCCCAATGGACAGTGAGATCATCGCGCAGCCCTATCTAACTAGCCCCACTGACAACGAAATTCAGGTGCCTAGCAACAACAACAAAACATGCCATTGCTATGGTGATCGTGGTCCACCAAGTCATCATCGTGTCAACTATGTCAACGGCAGCAGTAAGCATCACTGTGTCACTAATGGCAAGCTGTCATGTCGCGTGTCCCATCAAGCAACTGATTCGTCCCCAGTTTATGTTCCATTGCTTCGCTGTGATGCTGGCGGCAGGACGACCCGTGTCGCTTCGGTTAGCAATCCGCCGGCGTCCGTTATAACCTGGTCTGGTGTTCTATGTTCAGCCACTGCAGGGGGCTGGGGTCTCCTGTGTGGTCTGCTCCAGTTCCTCTGCTGCTGCCTCTGCCTGTGTGGGGGCGATCGCAAGAGACGCAAAGACACGCCAGTATGACACAGCGCCCCCTATCCGGGGGCTCTGTGACCTGCCAGTAACATCGGCACACTGGCAGCTAGCGGCTTTTATTATGTTTATCCCATCTTTAGTGAGCTCCGTGTATGTCCTGTACATGTTGTCATAGCTGTGTTACATGCCCTCCCATCAGGTCTAGCATTGTTCAATTTTTGCCTTGGTGACCTGTGTGCCAGGCAAGCTGGGCACAGTAGCCATGACAAACCCTTTTTGCGCCTGTTTTTAGGCCCACTTGTGGTAAATTGCAAAATAAAGGAATCCATCCCTTTTTAAAAAAAAAATTTGCATACATGGGCAATGCATTTCTTGAAAACCATAACCACATTCTTTACCGAAGTGCCAGTTGTGCATATCAACAATGGTCAAAATTGTTCAAATTTCTCCTAACTTTACATCAGCATCATGATCATAGAGTCTGTTCTCTGGTACTTTGCCCCACGCATGTAGCCTAAACAGCTTACCAGAAAAAAAATGGCAAAATTAATAATTGGATTCACTGGATATACTTTTAGTAGTAGCTACTCATTCTACTGGACAACAACAGTGTTAGACCTTAAACATTGTCAATTGTGCCTGTAAAATCTGTCTAGGTCACTAACAGCTGTAATTAGGTTGTCAAACAGTGATCAGTCTTCAGTGGTCATATCAGTGTCACTAACATACCTATGATATATCCTACATTTATTTTGTTGGTGCTTCTTACAGGCTGTCACTGCCAGCTGTGCTGGAACTAGTGACTGGCCTATCGGTGTCGCTGTCATCAGATCATCAGCATTGACATCCCGCAGCATGTGTGACTGGTGAGAACTATCCTTACTTGTTAGCCCCAAGGCTTGAATGAGTGTTCTTGTATGATCCCTCCATCTATTAACTCAGGGAAGACTCCTAGTGGACTGTATAAAGAAATGTCCTACTTAGCCTGCAGGCTACTGATTATAAAATCATAGTAATAGCCCAGCCCGTCCTAGATGGTGGAAGCTAGATTAAAGCCAGGAATACCTTCCTAATACAATTCTAACCTAAACTAACGTAGTTGCCAAGCGCGTTTATAAGTATTGCCTACTACACATGCTACAAGTAGGACATATATTTACAGATTAAAATGAGTTCAAAGTTTTAATATTTTCAGGTATATGCTACACCCAACATGCACAGTAAAACCTGCCTTGAAAGTTGGCCACAAAAATGTCTTTCAAGACAGTGATTTCTTGTGATGGGTTCAGTCACCTTGAAATCTGTGACCTGTCAGGGATAGATATATGAACTTTAAAAACACCCGCTCTGCTATGGCAGTAAGTGATCTTGAAGCACAGATTTCACTGTAAGTCCTTGCTTCCTTGATAAGAGAAATCATCCTCGCATAGGGTACAGGAAGTCCTGTCTACTGGTATTGGTTGAACCATCAGCTGCCACGGTTCCATAGCTTAGTTTCTTTCAGGGCCTAATGCTCTGTTGTCTTTTATCTTGTCATCATTATATTGACTATCAGTGTAGGACTTCCGAAATTGTCTTCATATTCCATATGCATAATTACAGTAATCTAGATACAGTAGTTCCCCTCTAACAGAGAGATCCCTCTCAGTGGCCTCTATAGATATAGCCTCTATAGAGTAATCCCCCTCTAATGATGCTAATAGAGCATGATCCCTCTCAGTCGCCTCTACAGATAGAGCCTCTATAGAGTAATCCCCCTCTAATAGAGAGTGGTCCCTCTCAGTTACCTCTATTGAGAGATGCCACTAAGAGATGGACCACTGTACCAGATTATGCATATATTAGATTCCAGTTTATCACATATGAACATGATGAAGAACATTGTCAAGCACTGCCACCTGTGTATCATACCTGAGATGACATCAGTGTACCATTATGCTACAGTCAGGCTTTTGTTAGGGTCACAAGTTCTTGTCATCGCCATTATCATAGTGTTCAACCCAACATTTTATATTGACCAATGTTTATGCATTCCATTCAGTAGTTTTGCAGCCAACTAAGACCCATTGCTTTTTTTTATCAGGTAATTATCTGCTTTAACTCTTTTTGACGCAAAGAACAACCTTTCTATTTTGTTTATACGAGCTGTACATGCCCCCACCCCTCCCTGCAGCAAGAAAAACAACCATAGTTTTGTTATTACCCAGTAAATGATACATTATACTCCAGGCACAATGTGTGTAAAGCATATTTAAGGAGTTTAGGGTACTTTGATTTATAATACAAGAGTATCTATAGAAATTTACCCCATAGATTACCGGTAGGTACTAGGCAGTAACAGCAGTGCTTGTTGTACCAGGTTCCCCTCTGCTTTTGAAATAACTTCCAAGTTAGTAATCAGATGTTCTTTTTTCTATCTTTATGAGTGAAAACAAAAAAAGTTTCTATGACCCATTATCATGATTATTCATGTTATTAGTAAGAGGTGCAAGGATAGTGAAACTCTGTTTTTTACAGCCCTGACGATTTCTGCGTGTGTCCTCTCTGTGTGAGCTTACATCAGCTGGTCTGTATGGCATATATTGTCACGTCTGTGTATCATTTCTAGCTGATGACAGCTCTGGCCTGTTCTATAACATTGAGAGGAACTGGTTTCCCAGCCAGACGTGCCTTTCCATTGACATCAGGCGCTATCTATCTGTCCGTGTAGCAGTGTGTGTTTGTATTGTCTTTGCTGCAACCATCGCTGCAGTACAGTATATGCTCTCTTGCAGTTGCTGTGGTGCCTGCAACTGCTGCACAATTGTTGCCATGGCTATGCGTTTTATCGCCATGGCAACCACATTATTGCCATGGCACTTGCCCCTCTGTGTCAACCTCCCTGTGTCGGCTTTTAACCTCCTTTGTCTTGTAAGCCATGACGCCGTATGTTGGCTTAATGTCATCGTGCTCATTGGTGTAGCTGCCTGAAGTACCGGTACATAAGAAGCAACGGAACATAAGCTGAGCAGTGGACGGAATTATTGATTAGTCAGGGGCAAATCTTTGTGATGGAAGTATGGGCCAGCACAAAGAAAGAGAACTTGGGCAATGGAATTTCTATAAAAGGTGACAACAATTGAAGGATAAAGAGAGGTTTGAGCAGGTGTAAGATTTAATTTGAGGAATCCACAGTGAATGTTGTGTGTGACAGTGTTGTATAATCTCTATGCGCACAGCTTTATGTACATCTATACGTATGTGCAAAAATTTGCATGATAAATGAAACGCACAGTTTTCAAACAATGTTCTACCCAGTGCAACTGTTTACAGTAAAGCGCACAATGAAATGGAAACAACAACACTTACTCTAGTTAGTTAGATGAATTTTGTTCCATATCTGGAAGTTCGACTGGTGATGGTGTAGTATTTGAAGCGTTTTTGAAAATATTAGGTGGTTTGACGTTTTCGGGATTGTGAATTAGATGTGTTGTGCATAAGAATAGAATTTATTTGTAGAGTGATAGTACCAGTAAAAGGAAAACCATTGAACATTTTGAAATAATAATTTGTCCCTATGATTACCTTAATCTAAAATCATAGTGTATATAAATATGGTTGTAATTATAATAGAAAAAAATTACTTGCATTATCCAGCATTAATTATTTGGTCATGATGCAGATTGGATTATTTCTAAACATGCTGTAATATGACAATTTCTGCCTTTCCAAATTGACGTATTTCTCTATCGTTCAACTTGTAATTGTAGAATAAAATGGGAATTTTTCTGATAAAATCGGAGGTAGAAGCATCTTCTGCAGTTTTACCCTTTTTGGTTGGGACTTCGTTGATGTGTACATGTATTTAGAATTTATTGACGTATATATATATATGTATATATAGTAATCTTTAATGTTTTATCATTGCCATTATTATATGAATGTGTATATACATATATACAAGTGTAGCGTGTGCACTAGGGTTTTGATAAGGTTCAATGGTGTTGTGCTAAGGTGTTTTGGTGTTTTAGATGTTGACCAAAAGGCCAAGCGTACGCTGCGCACATTTGATGGTGGTTGTTGTTTTCTTTGTCACACACAATGTGTAGTTAAGTTGCTGATGTTACTTGTCTAGTGTTTTAATACAATGTGGATTCCTCAGAAGGGGAGGATAATTTGACTGATGATACTGTATCACACTGCTGCAGTGTGCCTGACCGTCATGTTGTCATAGAAACCAGAAATGGTGATAACATTTTCGTTGCCACGTGTGTGAAGGGGATCACAGATACCTGGTCACTCAGTACATGTCAACAGAGGAGGGGGTGGAGGCATAGTTGTATTAAGAACTAACGATGGTCACAAATGGTGACAAAAAGTTGCTTGTGTCTTGAGAAGATGACCTCGCAAAAGATTAGACAAATTTAACAGCCTCAGACCCCCTCCTGGTTGCTAGACATTTACTGCAGTGGCCTTTTTGCTGTCATCCCCAGATTGTTGTTAGACAGACTGAACAGCCACTAGATGACAGATTGTGGCATTTCTTAAGTCCTGGGTTCTGGCAAGACCAAATGAACGCAGGAACCCTTAGGCATATAAAGTGTTGGGACGAGCATTCTGCAGAACCAAAATGCAGTCCATAATGGACAAACTGGGCGATCTAAGCTGGTGATACTTCCACCACTGTCCAAATGCTCAACTAACTATAATATAAACAGCTCGATGCTTGGGCGATAACAGTATTCTGGGACCTGATTGGTGCGCAGATTTTTACCTTCTGCACTCTGTGCCCTCTGCGAGTATCATCCTGAATGATATCTGCATGTATATCACATCACCACCCTATCGCCAGATCACTATCATTCGTGTCGGTTTGCGCGACCATGTTGGGGCTGTACCACAATGCCGGAGTAATCCATATGCATATTATATATGCTACCATCCATTAAGATCTAATCATACAGTGAGACTGTGTGTGGGCTGTGTGCATTCATGGCCATTCCATGGGATTTTATATCAGCGTGTGTTAGTAACTGCTACCGCGGAGGAAAAGTGGTTTAAATGTTCCCATCGATCGAGACATCATACTACTACAACACTGAGATATATATATATATAATTATATCGGAGAGAATCTAAGAGATTCTATGTTGTTTCGAGCATGAATGTGTTTTTATCTTAAACGCTATTTTATATATAGATATATATCTTAACCTAGAAAGTAGATAGAAAATGAATAATCTGCAACATGTTACGGATATTCACATGGGATATTATATTTGGCTGCTTTCAACTTTGTACGCCTAATGGAGTAACTGCAATCATCTTTCTATTGTTTCCAGTATATGTGTTAATATAGTTATTGAAAAAAAAAATGCTACTTAACATGTACCTGTGTAATATTTTGCCCTAATAGGACATGTGATTGGCTTCCATTTCACTCTGATTTACATGGACATATATGTAGCAGTTTGTTCCTTTAACATCGGTATCTAACAGGAAAACAGTAATGCTTACTTGCATCATGTACAGTTACACTGCATTGATTTGACTAAACTGAAAGCCAAAAACATACAAAAATTTATTACGGTTTCATTGCCTGTTCTAGCGTGTACCACATTGTATGCCAGTTGGTTGCTGTGCTTTTTCCTTTGCTATTTCACAGTAGTTATTTAATAGGTAAGTTGTATGATGTCTACTTTTATTGTGGTGTGCCTTGTTTGGTTCTTAATGTTTTAGCCTACCAGACCACAGTTTCTCCATTTCTGTGTTTGCTAGATCTCCAATGTAGTTTAAGGTGTGCTGGTAATAATAAAAAATTAATAGTATAAATTAAGATATTTCTAGAAGTCAAAAGTGACTGCAAATTTTGACCTGTCTGCAAATTTTGACCTGTTACCAATCTGTTGGTGTGCTTCATTGGGTTTAACGGCAAATCTCATGAGTTCAAACTTCCTGCAGGGGAAAATGCCTCAGTACTGGTAGTCTTTATGTAAGTTTTAGTGGTCTTTGCAACTTTTATTAGAGTTTTCGGTTCTTTCCACAACTAAGTTGTTACTATTAAACTAAAACTATTTTACAGATTCAATAAAGTATATGTGTATAACAACTTAGCAAGTTATCTGGGCTGCCTTTCATACCCTATGTCCAAGATTGAAGTTTTCATTGTTGAAATTTCAGCATGAACTGACAAAATGTTCTGTAGTGAATTTAGCCTCGTATGTATCTCTCTCTCTCGCTCTCTCTCTTTTTATACATGTACTGATGTTTGTATTTTATGTGCTACACTATACTTTGAAGCTGCACGGACGCAGACCCTGAATTAGTTGTGGCTTTTGCAGTAGTTCTGTTTCTATTTAGGCTTGCCACACGTGGACTTAAAATGTATGCACAGTAACACTGGTAAGAACAATGTCAAATAATTTTTCACGGTATTGCTTCATAAAGAAAGACGGCTGTGGTCTTCTCAGTTTGAATAGCTTCCCTGGTAGTGTCGAAGTTGAACTTTGCTGTTTCCACTGTGGTAAACGGGTAGCGTTTTATTTTCACCAGATTGGAATAGGAAACAACTCACATAACTTGACCTGAATTCTGCTTAAAATTTCTGTCACTGCCTGAAATTAGATTCAAGTTAAATTATTAAAATATTTGGCTTTGTATCTGGTATCTTGTTGTAAATTAACGTTTGCATGTTTGCAGCTTCTACCGGAGCTGGAATTCTAGAAGGAAATATAAGTCTTCAGTTTCTGCTTCAGTCAGTCTAGGTAATCCTAGTGACAAGATTGTTACCATGCTAGGCAAATCAAGTACTTAAGACTTAATATTTTCTTTCTAGAATTCCAGCTTGATGCTCTCTTTCCGGTTCACCAATGTTCAGATGTTATGAATAGCATTTTCATGGCAGGAATATGTACTTTTCCTGTACTAAAGTACCTCATTGAGTAAAAGCCAGTGGGCTTGCTGTTCCGATATAGAGCTGTATGGGATGTGTCGGGGCATGACCCGTTACATTTACCTGGTTACCGATATCAGATGACATGTACTTAAAAAATTAAACTTATACATTATCTTATAGCTGTGGTATCTCAGAACATGTAACATTTTTTCCTCTGTTGAGTTTGTTGGGATTGAAACCGAATATAAATTCTACACCTGTAGTAGAGTATTGTTTATGAGAACATGTGTGTAAAACTTTTGTGACTTTAGCAACGTCACTTAGCCAGTAGTAGTTTTATTATCTGCCATAAGATGGCGATTGAATGACTAAGAGCATACCTGTACCCTCCAATGAGATCGGGTGAGATTCTGTGACAGTGTTAAGTTTTATTTCCTATTGTGCTGAGCGCATGGGGATTCCAAGGTTCATATCCTTAATAAACTGACCTGAAACATAATAGTACAACTTTACTGCTTTTTCACTGCAATGGAAAAAGCAAAAAAAAAAAAAACAACTGATACATGTACCTGACAAATATTGGATTTATATTATGAAGTAAGAGAAATGAAATGTAACTATATTCCATTGGGCTAAAGTTTTACCCGCGACGTCCTGATAACTGAGAGAACCATAGAAATTTGAAATATATCTGACTTGTGTGCTGATGAAACAATATTAAGGGTATGAGTTCCATATTATTCTGGTGTCAGAGTGTTTATAAATGTGCTAGCATATGTTGTATGTGATTGTATATGCAGGGTGATAGCTGCAACACGGGGATCATTTCTAAACATTAGATTCCTGCTGCCAAGTGTTATAATTTCCTGAACATTGTACCTCAGATGGCTTAAGGGCATATACTGGTAAAAAAAGAATTGGGTTCATCCCAATTGGACCTCTCTGAGCTGCAGTTTTGTATTTTAGCCAAGGAAAAATACAAAGAAAGCTATTGGGTCCTAACCTGTTCATCATCATAATGTTGTCTTGGTGTTAAAACATACGTGAAACTGTAGTTAGGAGAAGGTTAATTCCAGAGTTAAACTATTAAATGGAAAACGGTCAAAAGAGAAAAAAATGTGTGGTTTAGATGCCTAGTATGTCCACTCAAGTTCACTAATTACCTTGTCAATCATTGTCTTTCCCATGCTACAGTCAATTTTGAACAGGATATTTTAATTGAAGCTGGCCCCCGAATGTTTGGGATTCTTTGGGCGCAGTTTTAAAGATTGGTTCCTACAAGTGTTGTAAGCTGAAGAGGTCATCCAGTCCCTTCTTATTATTTAAGGAACAAAACACAATGGACGGGTAAAAAGTCCTTTCAGTCCTTAGGTGAATTGTCAAGGACAGTGACTGTAAGAGAAGTTTCAAAGTTTCCGTATGGGGAACGTCTTCGTGTGATTGGTTTTATGTGATAAATTTGTTTGTGAAACATTGTTTGTCATGGAGTACAACATAAAAATTTGCTAACACAACTAGTGGTTGAGGCTTTTTCTCTCGCTGCACAGTTTACATTTCTTACTCTATGGAATACCAGCATGAACGACAATAACTACAGACGCATATTTGTAGATTTATGGTTATTATAGTCTACTGAAAGGAGTGGCACAAACCCAGCAGCATTGTTTTAACCGATATTATTGCTTTATAAAAAGGAAGCAAAAACAGCTAGGATGTTCGAGAATAGAGGTTACTGGACTCCACATTCGTAAGACAACAAGAAAGACCGCCGGGACAGCGGAAAATCTCTCGCGCACAAACTAAATTGTAATGCTGCACACATACAGGGGTTTCTTTCAAACTGCTGCTGTTACTCCCTTCTGGGATTTTCTGATAAGGGTTTTGAAGTAACAAGACATTGAACATGACGTCAAAGGCCATTCAAGGTCAATCTAATGGTGCATTTGGACTCCTCCCCCCCCCATATATGGTATCCCATTAGTGTTTAATAGTAACGTATAGCTTTAACGTATAATCAATTGAAAAAAGGGGTGTTGATTTCTTATTTTTGGCAGGCACTTCAATGCCATATTCATGGGAATGAATGTAAGTATTAAGTATTGTCCAGTCACTTGTATTTATTCAGAGCCACACAGTTTGCCATTACTACTATGAAAAATCAAGGAAATTTGTATTGAATCCTACTGTTTAAACAGGCCCGTGGGCCTTGACACTCTGCTTGAGAACTAACTTGGCCATTTGCCAAAGTTCCAGATGTTGCACATATTTACTCCCTTTCTACCTCAGAGGTCAAAATTGAGCTTAATGAGTAGATGTTTCTGAGATATGGGCCGATTTCAAAATTGCAATATTTGGGCATGAAACTTGGCCATTGGCCAAAGTGCCACAAGATGCACGTATACACTCTTTCTATCCCAGGGGGTCGAAATTCAGCTTATTTTTGTTCCACGGGCAGCAGTTTCCAAGATTTTCAAAGTTGTCCTTTGTTTGTGCATAAAATTTGGTCATTGGCCGAAGTGCCAGAAGTTGCACATACCCTGTCTCTCTACCCCCAAAGGGGTAAATCTCTCTACCCCCAAGGGGGTAAAATTGAGGTTATTTTCACTCTACGGACAGCCGTTTCTGAGATATGGTCAGATTGTCAAAATTGCCATATTTGGGCATGAAACTTGGCCATTAGCCAAAGTGCCAGAA
>JAAUYG010191037.1_pt1 | contig 12850 bp, 7 predicted proteins | sample 7278091 | NCBI WGS metagenome assembly JAAUYG01 (sample SAMN14350201, study PRJNA611818) | marine sediment metagenome | isolation source: surface marine sediment (0.6m) | place: French Polynesia: Moorea | collected 2018-08
ATCGCTAATGCAAGCAGGTAAGCCAGGTAAGAAGTGGAGGGTGGAGGTAACAAGCGGCAACAGACCGTGACGGCATGACACCTGCAAAGTGGACCCTCACATACGGCGTAGAACAAAACTGTGTTGTTTGGGGTGGGGCCTGAGGTGGCGGCATCGGGCCGGGTCTCGGGGCCTGGTGTTTGTACAGTCATAATCCCTATTAATTAACAAGGGATATTGCGGGGAAACTCTTTGTATTTTTAAGTCTGGCATTTCGATGTCTTGTACGATGTTCAGCTGCAAAGTACTGCAAATCGGTCACACCGATTTCCAAGGAATCTGACCTATTTACATGCAACGGTGAAATCGGTCTAGATCCGGCCCTGTTACATCAATGAGTGTGATTATGTTTAGGCCTTGGGTTTTTGGTATCGAGCCTTTGGGTACTCTTCTACCGAAATTTGCACTTGAATAAGACCTTGCAAACGCCTGCCATCCGTGTCAATTTAATATTAATGAATGTTATGCATACGTGGGGGAAATAGATTGGGGGAAGTTTCACAGTCCAAGGTTCCATATCAAAGTTACAGGTCGAATAAATAGGAAATATAAATCAAGAATGACGAGATAAATTATGCTGTACTGTATGGTTCGACCAGTGATCAATTTACATCATAGTATATTTTTCTGCTTTCGACACAGGAGCTGGTTGGGAAACTGGACCCCTCAGACATTGATCTGGAGTCATTGTCAGTCCGAGCTGTAGTGGACGAAATATTCGACTCAATTCGCAGGGAGATCTGTGACGAGGTCAACATTCCGGATGACAAAATAACCGACCCGCTGCTGATGGGCATCGCCAGAAACACCACTTCAGCGGGACGACCAAGTTCTGAGTATTTTGTGAGGTGCGATGTAATTTGAATGATTAAACAACTCATCTTGGTTGACGAGAGAAGTCCAATACTTACAGTACCTCCCCGGTCTACCCTGGGACATACTTTTCTTATGGGGCAACAGGTGAAAATAACAGAGCTCACAATAACGGCATGTGGTGTAATTACTTCGACTTTCAAAAAGTGTAAGTGAACCAAATGATTTTTAACACAAGGTCAAATGTATCCATGTATGTGTTCCCGAATCATTCGAGTCACGCCGTTTTGCACGAATTACAGATCATTTTGAAATAAGTGAACCGAATGACCTCAGGGGAATGACCTTGAAGACTACACGGTCAAAGGCACGCCTAGTGTCCCCGTGTCCCAAATTGCAGTCCATTTCGCTATACGACCAACGTTTCTTGAGTAACGGCCCATTTTGAGAAACGTGCAGCGAATGGCCAAAATGACATTCAACACTGCACGGTCAAAGGGATCTCATGTGTTTTTGTACTAATGTCCCGACTCGCAAATTTCAGTCCGTTCGCTCTATGATTAGCCATTGCAATTTTTTATTTTCTCATTGGTCACAATGTTAATTTTCAATCTTGTAAAAAAAAAACACACACACAATTTCAAGAAGTCACGTTTGTGTGGACTTTGGATTTCATGTTGTTATTCCGCAGGTGTAGTTTATCGTCTGCCGATATCCAGGGTCGGTATCAGGAGGGCAATCACAGTGAAGCCGAGGAAACCACCGGCATCATGTTCATCCCGATGAAAGAAGTACGCCGTCTTCAAGAGTGTCGACCGGAGTTATGGAAGACCGTGGCGCCATCGGCAAAAGGCTGCATCATTCTGTATCAGACGGCTCTAATGACTCACGGGCACGCAAAACAGGATTAGATATATGTAGAGTGGCATTCTGGGACATGGAAAACCACCTATGGTCGAGGGCAAAAGGATTTTTAATTATTTGGTGGCCTTAATCCTGACACAAACGACGGGAGAAACTTTTGATCATCCGGTAAAGTGTTCTTTCTTCTTGTGTGCTCTTACAAGTGTAAGGTGGATTTGCACTTTTTTAGTTCTGTCATATATGGCTTGAAAGCCTTTGTGACAAGAGGTTGTACTGTAACAGTTCATGGAATCTCATTTATTCAACTCTTTATATCAGTTTACCTGTGCAGACACGTGAAGACAGAAATTGCAGATCGGTATGAATATGAAGAGGCGAACAAGATCGCACTTTAACTCGTCGAGAAACGAACATATTTGACCACAGTGACCTTGTTATCTGCCAGACATCCATTTAGTGACCTATTTGAATTTACCTTTTTATGTTTTTGCGGATGATCTCTTTGTGCCTTACTGTATATATGTGCGTGGACTTTATTGCACGTCTTGCGGCGTATTCTTGCGGATAGCATAAATGCTGCACGGGGGGTCAATCGGTCATATCCGGAGGTCACAATGGGCTTTTATTTGTACGTGTTTACTAAGGATTTATAAGCCGAGAGGGTGGTGAATATATCTTTTATAAATAAACAACATGTATGTTGGGAATGTTTTGTCTGGTGACTATTACTTGAATGATGACATTTATGTCAGTGACGAAACAAAGTATAAGTGATACATGTATACACCTGGAAACACAGGTACGGTATGCAAGGAGGGAATTTCACCCAACCAGTGTGATGCAATTGAAAATATGTCCAGGAAATATATTTCCTACCGAGGCAAAGGCGTCGAAGTTGAGAACACGAAAGGGGCCTGCGTCAGGCCAAGCCCAAATGAATAACATACAAGCTATATGACACGGTATCGAGACAGTGTCTGCAAGTTGTACTAAAATATACCTAATACGATATCCCAGTGTAACTAGTCCATGTAACGCTTTACAGAGTGATTTTAATGAGGAAGATCCCGACCTTCATTACCATTCTTGCATAACCTTTAACAAACAATCCCACCATCACCGACCTCACCCCCCACCAAGAAAAAAAAAGAAGAACCGGACAGAAAAGAGTCAATCGCCAGTATGTGGCCAGCAGCCAAATCTAATGCTTCATTGTGTCATACCCGCTGTAGTAGGTCATCGCAAAGTCATAATTATATGTATGTATGTTCTTTATTACCTCCATTCTCTGGAGAGCATAATAAATACAGAACACAGAACGGTAAATACAAACAAACAAACCACACACAAAAAAACCCCAAACAAACAAAAAAGGTACAGCTATCTACAAAGCATGAGCTTCAGAATCCAGGAAGTAATGAAAATTGAGCGCAGGAATTAATAAAACTTGAGCGTAGGCTCAAAACATAAAATTTGCCAGCATTTAGCACACGTTGTAAGCAGCGCCTGCCATTGGTCAACAGAGATCTCCAAATCGGTACGCCTACCCAGAATTACTTCGGTTAACTCGTTCTCAGGTAAGTTGTATAGGGAGGCAATGCTGTTTAACATCGAAGAATTGAACCAATCTATTCGACAGTCTTTTAAAATGTAGCATCCATGTATACATTTCTGGAATAATATTTTTGATCGTTTTTATTTTTTGTAAAAGCAAACAAAAATGTGAATTACATGTATTTGTTAAGAAAGTACCCAATTGAATGCGTGCATGTCTGAAAGCATTTATTTTGAGAAAGTAAAATATGTCCAAAATATAATAAATGTGCCACATGTGTAATGTATTATTTTTATGAATATTTAGAGCAACTGGAATGCTGTCCAACTGCCATGTTATCTGAACGCTATCCACATGTAGTGGAACTGCTTTCTGACAGTCCAGTTTGGTAAGATGTAATTCTCTTCAACATGACAAAATTTACACTCCTGTTTAGCTTTGCTTGTCTGTGTCAGCGTGCGTCTGTAAAACGCGTTTTCTCAGAAACTGTTGAGTTAATTAACTTCAAACTTTGTGGAAAAGTAGGTGTCTGCCACATCTACAGACCTTTTTTCTCCCTTTTTCAAAATTTGGTGTTCTAAAGTTTATAGATTTTTTTTCCTTTTCATTAACCTGGGACCCAATGGTAGTGAAAATGTCAAAACGCTACTCCTCCCACGGTTATCATACTTTTTGAACCAAACTTTTTTTAAATGTTCCCTGTGACAGTCATAACAAAAAGAGCTAATAGCAATTTTGAAAATTTAAGCTTATTTTTTTTTCGAAAGAGATTGAAATTTAACGTGTCGCCAAATGAAACATTTTAAAACGCTTCTACTCCCACAGTTGTATTCTTTTTATAACCATTTTTTTTTCTGAATGATCACTGACAATCCTAATAAAAATTACCTATTGAGATTTTAACATTTTTAATTTGTTTAAAAAGATTGAAAGTTTCATCAACATGGGACACTATAGGAGTGAAAATCCCAAAAGGCTACTCCAACAGTTATGATTTTTTTCAACCACATTTTTTAATATTCCTTGTGACAGTCCTCACAAAAATTTCTTATAGGAAGTTTGAAATTTAAATTTAATTTAGAAATAAGAGGTTCATGGACCTTGGCGCTCTGCTTGACAGCTGCCGTTGGTATGACACTGACAATTTTCTGCAGACCTGTATAAAAAACGTAGTTTTGTGAGGACCATTGGAAGGAAAATTCAGGATAAGTTTGAATACGTTTGGCTGCGATTTGTAGGCGGAGTAGCGTTTTGAAATTTTCACGAAAAATATTCGTAAAAAAGTAAATAATAAAAAAAAAATGCTCAGCGTCTGGTCCAGAGGAACCAACAACCAAAATTTGAAAGAAACTCGTGCATTAGGTTCAGAGTTAATTGCGACACGGACGGACGGACGGACGGACAATTTTCGATTTCATGAGTCCTGATGGCATAGTCATGCAGAGCTAGAAAAGATTGAAATTCTTAACATGAGGACTCTATTGGAGGGAAAATTTCAAATGCTACTCCTACAGTTACGATTCTTTTTCAACGAAAGTGTTTTCTAGATTCACCTCGCCCCTCCTCTCCCCCATGACAGTCCTTACAAAAGTAGCTTATAAGAATTTTTGAAAAAAAATCAAAAACTAAGTTTGAAATTTAACACTGTGGCCAATTGGAAATGAGAAATTGCCAATATATTGATAATGGTTAATCGCACGGACAGCAAAATAGAGCGAAACCTGGGACTTGGGGGTACTAAGTAATATTGGGGTTACTCAGTTCATTTGTTGCAAAAGCAAAATGACCTGAAAAATGACTCTAAAACGACAGGCCTGCCGCCATAGAGCGAAAAGGATTGAAATTTGGGACTCGGGGGTGCTAATATCACATGCATGGGGGTACCTTAAATTTGACCTAGTAGTATTCAAGGATATATTGGAGTCATTCGGCGCAGTTACTTTTTAAAAGATTTAAACTTAAATACCATGGCTTATTTGAAAATGAATAATTGCAAATATGATTATCTTGGACAGTTTTCCTCGTAGATTGATATGGAGTGAGAATCGGGACTTTGCGGGTACCATGAGAACAAATAGCTGATACCTTTGTCATTGTAGTGTTGAAGGACACTTTCGGACATTTGGTACAATTGTCTCGGGGGGGGGGGGGGGGGTACCCGTATAAAATATATAAAATATACTTTTAACCACCTATTGTTCAATGTCATTTTGGGGTCATTCGGTGCAATTATCTCAAAAGGGCCTGTAACTTAAAAAATGTTAGCTATAGAACGAAACGGATTGAAATATAGGACTCGATGCCATGGTACTTGTAGAACATATATAAGGTACCTTTGATTGCGTGTTCAATGTCATTTTAGGGTCATTCGGTGCGCACTTTCCTCAAACTGTACAGACAGTTCAGACTGTACAGACTGTACAAATGTCCCGAAAAGGCCTTCACCACTTTTAATATATGTCTCATGATCATATTATTTCACTCTCATCCACTTCGTTGTTACCATCATCTCACTCATCTTATCCCATTCCGTCCCATCTATATCATGTCGGTCAATAGTGCAGGTCACTAATGTTTATTGTTAAAAAATCAAATCCGACGTTAAATAAAATTTTATCTTATCTTATCTTATCTTAAACTGACCTGTCTGGTCGTGTCACGTGGTGTATGGGAACGACGGACACGAATTCTGCCATCAGCATGATGAGGACAGTTTATTGATTTCGATCTGAAAAAGACGACACGTCTCCACTGACACCCTTTGCCGATGTCTGTACTGATGGGATCTATTTCGGACAGGTTTGCGTTCTCTGACGAGTAAAGTAATTGGGCCAACTTTTATGTGCGGTTTAGACCTGAGCTTAAGTGGCTAGAACGGGCTAGAACCATGGTTTAAACTAAGACTAGAGATGAGAAATTAAAAGAAGCTCAGTTTCACTTTAACCAGGCTTTACTCAAAATTAAACCAGGGTTCAGGTAAAACCAGGTCTAAACCAGACATGAATAAGTGGTCCATTGTCACAATGTCACACGTACGAAATAGGAGAAGGCCGCCTGGATTTCATAATAAAATAACCAATACTCATTGGTTGTCCGAGATACCAAGTCCAAAAGTAGTAATCTTTCTTATTTGTTATTTTAAAGTTTTAACAGGTTGTGTGGACTATCAACGGGTTGCATGGAAACGACCTATAATAGGAAGTAGCGCTTTGAAAAATCGATTTTTTAGTAATGGGAAGCACATGGAATTACCCCCAAAATGACAGTAAAGCAGCAGGGTCGAAAGTACACAGATACATCACCACTACAGGTGGCCGAGAGCTTCATTATTTTCTCTCCCTGATCAGCCATTCTCCAGAAAATTGAAATTTGTCGTTTCCTTTTTACCACAATGATAAACTTCAATCTTTTGTAAAAAAAGATTAAATTTCAGAATTCTGACAAATTTGCTTAGTTAGAAAAGGCGAAAAATATCTTATATGTAGGAGTAATGTATTGAAAATTCTCTCCCCTTAATGTCTCTTTATAATATTGTTTTCAATAATTTTTGTTATATTCAAATTTAGCTAATTTTATTGCAATATTTTAATTTGAATTCAAGTTATCTTTCTCTGCTTCACTGGTTATCATTTTTAAACAATTGGCAATAATTATCTTCCTCTAGAGTTTTTGTTAGATAATCGCAAGTTTCCATTTTCCCAGGAACCCCACAGTGTTAAATTTCAATTAAAAATGGTTTCTCAATTTTAAATTTCAATATTTTACTGTAACAGGGAGCCATTATGAAAAGAAGCCCAATAGAAAAAGGAAATGCAGAAATAAAGCTTTGAAAATTTGATTTTCTGCAAAAGTGCACCAATTAACCTAAAATCACAATGAAGCGTAACACGTAAAAATTGGTCCATATGGAAGTGATACTTCCCTCGAAGGCCCAATGTTTCGTGCGTTGCGCTCTACGATTAGCCGCTCTCCAGGTGATTGCAATGTTTCACTTTCACATTTGCCACAAAATTCTTACACGTAACTTTTGTGTCGACTGACACATGGGGACCTCTATGTAAAGTTTGATTGCAAAAGAATCATATATGTAGGACAAGTCGCGATTTAAACACTCTCCCCCGAATAGTCCCAGATTAAGATGTTTTTCCCATTTTTTTGCCAAATTTAATTTTTTTTCAAAAATCTATCTGGTTTGGTTCATTTGATGCAAGAAACTTGTACCTGTATAAAAAATATCACCCCCTCCAGTAATGGCACACCTCGTTATATTGTGTGCCTATTCACGACGCATATTTAAGTATTGGAAACAGAACCTGGGGTTTAAAGATCAACCTACTGATACAGTTCTATCCAAAGCTAAATGCATGGCCGTGTTGTAATGTTTAACTTATCTCACCCCTATAATTATGCAATTTAATTACTTTTTAGTAATTCCCGAACAGAATATCCTGGTGTTGTGGGGAATTGCAGGAGCTGTGTGCAGAAAAAGTGCCAATGGGGTGAGATATCGTTAAAGTCTACTTTTGCATATTTACACAAGAGAGATGGCTGAAAGCAAAAAGCTGCAGTCGGTTTCAAGTACATGTATGCATGGTGGAAATTCCATCCCAGGTTTCGGGAACTGTCTTTGTCGCCTGGGCGGTTTGGCTAACGAGATTCCATGGAAGGAACACCGCCTGTTACAGGTGTTTTCGGGTACTTAGGCACGCCTTCTCACCCTTCTTGCTTTCTTTGCAAAATAAGAGCTCGCCTAGGTACCTACATTCATGTGGAGTAGCAAGCCTGCTGTGCAGATTTCCTGGTTGGTGAATATCACGTTCTTAACTTGAACTGGCCATGGTTTGCGACTTTGCTGCAAGATGAGAGCTAGACTTCAGTTGCAGCTCACAACGTTGACTTGCACACAAAAGCACACAGAATCTCATACGACACAAAAAGTGTCACATATTGATAACACCCGAAAATGTGACTCAATTTCCAGTCTACTTATAAAATTAAAAGTGTATGTCCTGGAGTGACGCGAGTCGACACTGTTTAGCTGCCTTTCGGTGGTGGAGGGTGGTGGTGGGCAGTGGTGGTGAGGTAAGAGACTGACTATCCTAAACAGACTTTTCAAATTTAGTCATCGGGTGGAAAATTGAAACTTGATGAAATACAATATATACAACATTTTCAAAGACAGATATTGGTTTATATCATATCAATGAGGGCGTTACGTCTTTGTCACCCTAACATTTCATTTGATTCTGGCTTTATTCTAAATTTCCATTAAGTTTCCCTCATATGTGGGTCGTGTCGCAATACAATAGTCCAGTACCGGCGAATGTTGCTTCCAGGACCACAGGCTGTAAATCGACGTCGTTCTTCATCTACGCTTTGTCGGTTGCCTTTAAAGCAGCGACAAGGAGAAGAAGCAGAGAGAAGGAAGACCACAGAAGGAGCTAGAGCTACCAGTATTAAAGCGGTCCTTTAGATGAGAGAGGCGTCGTGGAGGAAGCCAAGCCGCCGTCTTCCGTGCCCCATTGTCCCACATTCGGTGGGTGGGAAGCTAATGAACTATAAATACGGTACGGGCTGGCAGCGCCCTTCCCGGGTCCCAGACCTGTCAAAGGCAGCGGGAGCCTGGCAAGGGCGGCAGTGACGAAGGCAGTACGGTCGCTGCAGAGCAACGTGCAGTGCCTGCACACCCCCGCCCCAAATCGCGGTATATAACACCATAGCCGCCGCGTTTAAGGCGACGTACATGTACGACTGCAAGACGACGGAAGGGACATGCGTAATCGGCGTCCGTCAGGTCCAATTGCGTGATCAGATTTACCGTAAATACCGGATAAGCCGCTGCCAGCTGCTCCAGACTTCGGTAAGATGGAAACAGAATGATTTCTGTGTTTGTAAGGTGTACGCCTTTTCAGTTTCTTTATTATTATTATTATTTTTTTTTTTCAAAATATTTCGGTTGATGAATATTCTTTCATTCCGATATATGTTGTTATATATCAGTAATATTTTTTCGAAGTGTCACTTCATCTTAGTAAGTGGTAAAATGTATAGACTAAACTGCATACAAAGACCAGCTTAGAGGAACAACCAAAAGCTGTTCGGACACATGGCTTGTCATTTGCACATGGCCACAATAACGGAAAACATACTCATGTGGGTCCTTATCAAGGTATGTTTTTTAAATCAGGTTTGTGTACCCTAACACACTAATCAGTCCCTAAGTATCAAACGATTTTGTGTGGCGGACAACACGTCATGCACGACTACTCGTGATTTCAGACATCCAGAAATCTCATTAAAGAATCTTGTCCTTAATCTTGGCTCGTCACCAGACAAAAATGTCCTTTAAATGTCTTTCTAGACTCACAACGCCATCGGTGGGATGTTATATACTGGGTAATAACTCTCATATACATAACACGGGCGACCCCCTGCATAATTCTCTAAGGGGATATACATGTATATCGGGTTGGCGGTGACTTATCGCCCCTATGTGTCTCAACTTCGGTCCTTTTGCCTTGTCGCCTTTGGTACGTTTGGCATCGTAGGGCTGTGAATTTGTAGATTTGACGCATGTCTCCCGAATGTGCGGAATTAGATAATATGGCGTACTGTGGTTCGGCTGTGACTAATGCTAACATACAGATGTGACCCTCATGATGTATGCTAGACCAGCACCTCTGGGCTTTGTTTAGTGCACGTCGGTGCCATCGGTTGCATACCATCATCAGTTTCTTTCGTGCTTGCTTCAGTACGTACATCTATAAACGATGGAAATTTCCTTCCACTTTTGCTTCCACTGAATCCACGGAGTATGCAATCTTTGACATGGCATCCGCCGTCCTGTGTTGAGGAATTTTATCAGCTGTGGGTCGAGGACTCGGGCCGTGTTCGCTTTACTAACTGGCTTAATGCTTATTGATTCCTGCGGCTGCGGCCTCAGTTTTTGCGCTATTCTCTCTTCCTCTCGCCGACCAGCCATGTTTATTGAGGCCGCAAATGCGGCAAATGTAACGTTATTAAAGCCAACATCGACTCCATCCGGCGGCTTTCTGACTGAAGGCCTTCCCTCAGGGCGGCCTCAGGGTCACGGGATCAATATACCGGCAGACCAGCGGGACTTTGTGATTTAGCAAAGCTGTGCCAGCAGAGAGCTATGGCTCAGCGACATCCTGGACGAGTATTGTCTTAACTGGGCCTTCGGCATGTTCACTTCATCCTGGTCGAAAACACAAATCCGCCTGGAGGGAATGGCCAACAAGCTAACTTTGGAATGACCGGGACAAAATGTACACAGTGGCTCATTGCTTTTTGTGAAGATATACCTATACACACGTGGGAGGGGGGGGGGGGGGGTCTCTTGCACCATACTGGTGCACACTGAAAATTGGACGATGGGACGAGCAACAATATATTAAAAGACCTTTGTCCACTGTTGTTGTCCATCATTTATATTTGTAATCTGCTGCTGCTTCGGGCAGACGTTTTTGCACAAAAATGTCCATTTTCTCTAGAGAGGGGGATGCTGTTCAAAACTAGGAATGTGACATTGGATCACTGAAACGCCAGCGGACCCCATAAAAGTCAAGCCAAGGAAGAAGAGTGGACACCAGGCTAGCTAGCCTGGCCCATTACACATGCCATACATGACACAGTGCCTCAATGAATTGATGCAGACAAAGGCTAGGGCATGGTGGGATCTGTAATACTCCCAGACATAAGCAGATAAAAGGTTAGCTAGCTCTTACAATTGGGACAAAAAACAGTACAAATTAGAGATAGGGATAGCCATCATCATGATAATGCTTTATTGGGGTCTCATATTACGTGCGTATGGCTTCTTATTGTCACTGTAACACCACCGCACACATTACACTGGTACTCTATCTAATTAATCACGGACGCACTTAACTCATTAACAAACGCATTGTGAGACACCATACGTACCCCACACCTTTTTTGCATACCCCCCAGTATTTTGCACTCAACTCCGGCCAGTCCCCACACGCCCACATTCCCTACGGCGTTGGATATATGGATATGGGGTAGCGGTAAACTGGATTATCTGCTAAGCTGCACAGGGCGACAGCCCACGTTACACCGGATGACATATCACTGGGACTTGTTGGCCGGATTAATGCAAAGAGCTTTGATGGGGAGGGGAAATGAGCCTTCTGCCCACTCTGCCGCCTGTGCGATCTGTTCATGCTAACCAAGGCCTAGGTGCTTGAAAGTTCTTAACTCTTTGACTTAAGCACACATGTAAGGTATTGTTATGTCAAGTTATTCACGTTGGGCGCCTAAGTAATTGGGTTGGTTACGCCGTCGAGGTTAGCAAAATTACCAACGACAACAAAAATTAAAATAATTAAATATGGGGTTTGACACAAGTCAAATTCTTGGTAAAACACGTTGCCATCGGCTTCTGACAGGAAGCATTTTGGGGATTTACAGTCCGGTTGTCAGCCTATGCTCTTGGCCCGTCTAGCAGATAACCGAGGAAATCATCACGCCCTGCTCGGTCTTCTTCGTGTCAGAAAGCTGCCCACTGGACACGAATGGGAGTGCCGAGTGACCCATCGCCGATACAATAATAAACCATCGATCCCATGGAAGCAAGAAAATTTTGTCTTGTGCATGGCAGTTGGTCTCGAAAAGTAATAGTCGTTATCAAACGGCAGTATTACCACATATGTACAGGTATTATACCAATTCAAATTTCAAAACCAGGCCAATGATCTTGCAGGGATTTTACGTGAGCAGTATACACACATCAACTGCAACCTGAACTTCTGGCAGTCAGGCCTTACTTTTCACGTGTTCCAGACAAACACGGATGCTTCCCCATTCCAGAATCCCTTGTCACATGTCTACCGTCGCGGATGCTTATTAACTATCTCCATCCCCGCGGCGGATCAGACACGTCACATGAGCATTATCCGTAGAAATGAGAGATAATCTCGCTGGGAGAATGATCATGTCAGACATACTGCCGAGTGACGGTTACTAATGACAGAAGATGCCCAGTGACACATCGTCTTGGTTGTAGATCGATAGTGTCTAGCGGCGCCTTGGTTTATCACTTCATCAAAAATGGTAGTCATTTTCCCAATGTTCCATGAGTGATGGACTACATTGCAGATATGTGTTTGATTAGATTTAGGATAAACCCGTCAGTAACGTGGGTTACTCAACTATTGATTAATATGACAGTTGCAGCATATGGTAGACGACACTTCAAATCCATGGAATCGCATGTTTTTGTAATAGTTTTTTTTCGTACCGCTATATATTGAAAAGCTAGACGTAATTGGGCGTTCCATAAGCATGCGCGAAGTTACATGTACCCCGCATATTACTTCATCCGATTTCTTGAACGAATTGCAAAAACATAGCGACAGGATCAAAGAAACTGGTTTATTCCAGAGGCAGAATCTCATTCAGCACGTTAGCTTTTCGACCAGTGAGAGAGAGAGAGAGAGAGAGAGAGAGAGAGAGAGAGAGAGAGAGAGAGAGAGAGAGAGAGAGAGAGAGAGAGAGAGAGAGAGAGAGAGAGAGAGAGAGAGATAAAAAAAAAAT
>JAAUYG010283855.1_pt1 | contig 12850 bp, 7 predicted proteins | sample 7278091 | NCBI WGS metagenome assembly JAAUYG01 (sample SAMN14350201, study PRJNA611818) | marine sediment metagenome | isolation source: surface marine sediment (0.6m) | place: French Polynesia: Moorea | collected 2018-08
ATGGTTTTCCCCACACAAACCCCACCAACAAAATGCTTTTGTCTTGTTTTTCGTTTACGGTTTTGCGTTTTTGGGAATTAAACACGTCGCCCCCCCCCCCCCCCCGGAAAAGGATCAATCGTGTTTGGACACAGCCAAAGTTCATTGACGGGTATCAGCGCAGCAGCAAACAACACACCTACGCATCCCGAGAGATGGACTTAAGAAAAATCGTTTATATTACCACCTCTTGTAAAACCTACTCATTGTGCCGAATGCAAAGGAAACCCAATACGTCTAAAGGTTTTGATACACTCCACGAAAATGATACAGGGAGAAAAATAAAGTGCGAAGACGGAAAATTAATACCGGAAGGGGCTGTGTGAGTAGGGAAAATAATAAAGTGACCTTGACCCGGATGTTCGCCGCCAATCAGTTGACTGCTAGCGTCGACATGGCTATTCTGTATAATTTAGAGTCGAAAGCAGTGAGTGCTGTAAACAGAAAACCAAAGTGTGTAATCTTAAACGAATGTAATTTCATGCAGCTTTACGAGAAGGTTTTTGTATGTAATTATACCTTATGATGATCGTGGATCCATATTTGAAGGTTTATACTGCTTTTGTAAATATGTTTTAATGAAAGATCATGCCATTTGTATATATTCATCACATCTTCATTGTCGGTGACTGGCACGCAGTGCTAATGTTTATTGTTGCTCACACCAACCGACGTTAAATAAAATTTATCATATCTTATCTTAAGTTAAACTAAGTGTTTATTGGCATATGAAAACCTGAATGGCAAACGTTTGGACATCAAACACGTTAGAAATGGACGTGAGTATGACAATTAATGTGAAGTCAGAACAAAAGGAAACTTTCTGCTGTCCCTTGCCCCTCCCCAACGCCTACCCAAGTGTACGTAACATTACATTTGTTAGTAAACGAGTAGGTATGAGATAATCTCCATATGTTGTTGGTTCGCTTGTTTCGACAGATGGCCATATACTGCAGCATATCGGCTGATATAAATGTAACGGGTGGTTGGCCAGGTATCTTGGCACCTCAATCGACGGTTGGCAGTTCCACTGATACTTAATTCAGCTGCACGATGCCTGGAGTTCGCTACCCAAACTTATAGATGCACCCGCCTGAATATTTTTTCACGCCAAATTCCTTGCGTGACCCGTCGCCATGCTGTCGATAACACGCATCAGCGTTACGTTGATAGACAGAAGCCCCTTTCACTCCCTCTCTTCCAGGCCAGGGGAAATGAAAGCAGGGAGCTTAGAGCCAGACGGAACCAACCGTGTGAGAGCCTCCGCCTTTAGTGTCTACCACCACCAGCGCCACCAGTGCCTCTGTCCTTCGTGCCGATTACGTCAAGATTGTTGGTCCCCGGAGCGCTCTGACAACAACAGCCGCCCTGTCCAAGCCAGAGCGCCGACTTATGCTCCGTTATGTGATCTGGTGTCGCCAGGACGTGCCGGCTTTGATTGCCCGGTATCGGGATTCTCTCCGTATTAAAGAGAAGAGATCGCTGTTAAACGCTGGGACGGGTCCCCCTCCCTGACTCAATTATTTACCGAGCATACTGCCGCCAATCTCGCTTCGAGGTGTATAAATTAATTACACAGATACCCTCTCCGCCACCGAGGACCTGGGAGTGGGGACGAACGCAGTTCCATACCCGGCACGGTATCGACATGGCTTGTATTGTGATAGGCTGCACATATAATGGCGGGGAGACTGCAGTCCAATCAATGCGTGCGCGAATGCTTTAGGCCCGCTTGATCGATGCCAGTGCACCCGTGTGTAGTGCGGGACCTCGCCATAACGGGGTCTGGAAAGGCAAGGCTCCTCGTGCGTTACCATGCAGGCAGGGCATTAAACCACCAGACGACACTTCCCCCGCGCGGACGTCTGCTCATTTTGGCGGGAAACGCAGCAGAAAAGCGGGCTAGGCATCCCTTTTATCCGGACATAAGAGCGATGCATTGACGCCTGAATTAGAGCTGAAGAACTTCTGCGTGACCGATACCCCTGGGATTGTGATGGCTGGAGGAGGGGATCGTGTTACAGAAGCTGGATATGCTAAGGACAAAGGTGGCAAAACTTTAATAATTCCTGTGACTGGAGTTCTCCGACATGTTTGGAAAGTTGAAGTAGAGCGGACAAGTACAGGCTGCTGTGTTTGTGAAAGCAGCAATTGGCACAACCCTCAGGATGTGATATCATTGAGCCGCGATAAAGTGTGCCAACTGCTGGCTCTGGCCTGATGAAGAACCGAATAAGGCCATATACAGAAAAAAGAAAAACATGGATTTCTTCTTGTTTTTCCGAAATATCAAATATCCACAACACGCATAATCTACAAAAACATAGACATCTACGTCCCAGAAGAGACATATCGCATCGATGGGAGGAACTACATGAACTCTATATCGAGGAAGAAAAAACTTACAAGGCATTGGCTATCTCAATCAGATTCGTTCGAAAAACTTGATGGAAAGGTCTCTGATGGAAGAAACTCCTCGTCGCGATCGATGGAGAAGGAAATCTGACACTGGGAGACGATTAAAAGGCACACTGCGGCAGTGCTGATGTTACAAGGTAGGGGAGGAAAAGGCACGGGGAGAGACAGAGAGAAAGTGGGGAGATGTAAAGCGAGATGTGGTGTCAGGCAGGTAATGCCCTGAGATCAAGTCTCGCAGATGTAGCGGTAGACCGGCCGGGGTCCCAGCCGGCGACGAACACAGCCATCAGTCACCCAATGCCTTGTCCTAACATTATCGACGACTGTTATTTGCTGTCTGTTTTGTCTGGATTACAGTCGTGTTTATAGCTTCTGGAGGCGAAATATGTCTGCTGTCGGGTCCCAGCTGATGCTGGCTGAGGCCGGACCCTCCGGGCTGGGTATGAGGCGGCGGGGCAGGAGGCGGGGGCTTACCCACCGCGGCGGCAGCAGCAGCCTGGACTACTGCTTACTACTGGGGTTCCTGGCCGGGGGATTGCTGAGTGTAATATGCCTGGTCCTCGTGTTTCTACCAGATGTCAACCTTCTGTTATACCGTCCCGTGCCCTGTTGGCCCCTCAACACGACTTTCTACGGTAACTATACCTGCCATTCCTGTCCGATGTCTTCTCTGCAATTACTGGACCCCGGCCCGGCCCCCGGGGTACATCCGCCGCCCCGAGGTATCACCAACAGCCGAGACCACCGCCAGATCCCGTGGCAACCCCCCGGGTCTGTCAGCCATCCCAATGACACATCACACGCCACAAGGCCAGAGGGACACAAGTACGCTAACCTACCCGCTGCCTCGCTGGATATACAAGGCCAGAACGGCAGCGAGGAATATTTAACCACGGCGGCGAAATTGGCAGAAATTGGAGGAGGATTTCCCGGGGGAAGCCAGGGTTCCATTGTGTCCGGAACAACCAGGGATGCCCCTGAGGCAAACGGAAGGCATCCTAATGAGATCTGGAATTCTTCTAGGGATACAGAAAACGGACCAACTGCGGGGTATTTGAAGGAGTCGGGCCGAGACGGGCGGTATTTGCTGGGCAAACTGTCCTCTGCGGGAAACAGGTCGGAGGAGGACTCTCTCTGGCCTGTCAATATAACCGGTACTGAGTACACTGATGTCCGAGTCTTAAATTCCACATCTCAGGCTTCAATCAGCAATGTCAGTAGCAGAACCAGCAGTAACAGCAGAAGGCCCACTCCTGCCGTCACCACAGCTCGTGTCGCTGATTTTCCCGATCCCATGGCGGACCCGTCCCCTCCACCACCCCCGTCACCCAGCTATAATTCCCCCGCCCCAGACGGATCTCCAAACGAGCCCCGTTCGGAGAAGCCGGTCAGCGCTGGATCCGCCACGCCGGCTAATGAAGCCGTAATTGAGGTGTCCTATGCTGTGACAAATTCATCATCCGAGGCTTCTCATTACCTCCCCAGTGACAGCGGCAATTCCCCCGGATCGGGACACCCAGGTCGGCGGTCGGGCGAAGCGACAGCGGCAGCCCCGGGCTCCCCTGGGCCGTCGGCGGACCACCACTACTACCACTGGCCGGATGACTACAGACCAGGCGGCTACGACGACGACGGGGACAGCGGCGACGTCAGCGACGTTGGGGCGGATTACGAGGATTATGAAGCCGGCGAGTGGCCCGGGGAGCCGTGCCCGACCTTCCCCTGCGTCCTGCTGATGGTGTCTTATCTCAGTCCTCGTAATGAAACCCGCGAGGCCCCACTGTACGCCGACATCATCACAAAGGAACACTATCCGGATGTAAGTTGCTCCGTTCCTAGACCCTATTTAACGTCCGCCGCCTCGGCTCCCCTGGGTAGTGTTTGTAATATTGCTCACACAATGGCGCTCATCCGGGGACAGAGATGCAATAGATTAAGCACATAAGGGCTTGTATTGGGCTTGACGAAAATGTGGGGTTAAGCCTGATTGAAGTGCTCTGCCTTCTGGCCGCCTTTGGTGCCTTGTTTTAGTCGCACAGACGGACTTCACCATATATAGACAAATTGGTCCCGAGCGTGCGAAACTACATTTGCTCGGGATAAAACTACGATATATTGTTGCTACTACTACTACTACTACTACTACTACTACTACTACTACTACTACTACTACTACTACTACTACTACTCTACTGCTGCTGTCACTGCTACTATTATTTATTTATTTATTTATTTATTTATTTATTTATTTATTTATTTATTTATTTATTTCCCATTGGCATCGATTACTTATTCTGATTAGCCACTGCCCAAGACAAAAGTATGGACAATGACATCGACTTTCAATTGCATCGTCATATCTGCCCATCATATTGTCGCACTGCTACAAGCGAATCAATACCGGAAACCAATGGAGTCTTACAGCTCTTGCAAAGCATACATCTTGTGGCAGTCAGAGCCAGCTGTTGTCTCTTTTCCTTGTCTCTCCTGAGTAACGCAGGTGTCGCCCGTGCGCCAGAAAGACCGGAAGCATAATCGCAAGCGCGGCGTTCCTTTATGAATATTAAAGGCTTTGTGACACCCGGCTCACCATGGGGGGCACTGGCCTGTGTTTGAAAGAGATGCATGCATGCGTGTATGTGCAGAAACCTTACAAAGCCGACCATCTCTAAGTCAGTTTCGGACACGTCCGTTATACATATTTAACCCTTTAACTGGCGGTAACAACAAGAGACTATTCCAAACCGTAAATGGCAAGACAGAATAATGCTGGAAGAGAGTAAATAGTATACGGCTTGAACGTTTACCAGTCCCTGTCAATACCCTTACAAAACACCACCTGTTTTACTTACCCACTACATGTATATTTCCAGCCCCTCATTCTAAGAATTTAGGTTCTTGGAGCCTGAAGTTTTCAAAGACTTGCGCCGCCGTCAAATTAAGCATATTTTAATGTACAGTTACCGATTTGTCGTCCTTGTTATTAATATCTCAATATTGTTACCTTTACTACACAGCTGAAAAAAGTTTCATTTAGGCATGCTAAGCTCGTGTAACTGTTTTGGTGCCACATAACATTTACGCGTTTATAAATTAGTTAACCGCCGCGCCACGACAGTAGCTCTGCCGACACACTCAATTGATGATCTGCTTGGTCACTTGCTAGATAGCAAAAAGTTAGTTTTATACCCAAGAGCCATGCAACTACCAGCTTAGTAAAGTAGCTATGTACCTAAGGTGACTACGTAATACTTTCGATAATTCAAAATGCACCGAATGACCTCAGACTGACATGGAACACGTACCAGTCAGAAGCACCCTGTATGCACGAGGTAATTACCCACAAGGCCCAAGGTTTGGTACTCTTCGCTCTGTGGCCAGCCCTTTTGGGGGGACAAGGTTGTTGAAGAAAAATCGAAATGCACCGAATCACCTCAAAATGAACCTGAAGAGTTAAGAGTCAAAAGTACCCTGTATACACTAGGTAGGCACCACCAAGGCCCAAATGTTTGTCCGTTTCGCTCTACGACCAGCCGTTTTCGAGATGCAAAGGTTGTCGGAAATCGTATAAATTGAAAATGCGCCGAATGACCTCCGACTGATATTGAACACTTCACAGTCATTGGCACCCTGCATACACTAAGCACTAGTACTTATCCCGAGGCCCAAATTTTGGCCTGTATTGCTCTAGGACCAGCCGTTTTCGAGACACAAGATTGTCCAAAAATCGGAAAAATAGAAATGCACCGAATGGCCTAAGACTTACCTTCAACACTTTGCAGTCAAAAGTACACCGTATACAATAAATACTTACCCCCTAAAGGACAAATTTTGGCCCGTTTCGCTCTACAACCAGCCATTTTTGAGATACAAAATTGTCGAAAATCGGAAAATTCGGAAATGGTTAATAGTGATTTTGGGTCATTCTGTGCATTTGTCTCTAAATGGCCTGTGACTAATGGCTTTAGAGCAAAACGTTTCGAAATTTCGATTCGATGACACTAGTAGCGTACATGTGACCATGTAATGTTCAAGGCCTAGGGTAATAGAGTATATATGGGTTATCTTTGACCTTGTAGTGTTCAAGGGAATTTTGGGGTCGTTCAGTAAATTTGTCTCAAAATGGCCTGTAATTTGAGAATAACTGGTCGCAGAGCACACTAGATGGAAATTTGGAATTCATGCGTACTGGCAAAGGGTACCTTTAACCTCGCATTGTTCAAGGTTATGTGGGGTCATTCGTTGCACTTGTCTCAAAATATCCTCTAACATGAAAATGGTTGGCCGTATAATAAACCTGGTTGAAATATGGGACTCAGTGACACTATTAACAGATTTACTGGGTACCGTTCACCTTGTAGTGTTCTATGTAAGTTGATCATTCGCTGCACTTTTCACAAGAGTGGCCTGCAACTCTTAACACGGCTGGCCGTACAAGCGAAGCGGAGTTAAATTTGGGACTCAGTGACACTAGCAATATATAGATAGGTGCCTTTGATCTTATGGTCATCTATGTCGTTTTGAGGTCATTAAGTGATTTTTTTTTCAAAATCGGTGTGATGGAGCATCTGTGTAATACCGCTATCGTCAAGCAGATCGTGCACGTCCATGGACCTCTTGTTTGCAAGCGCACTGTTTCATAAAACATAAAGACGTCTTTACGTAGGCCTGTTAGCCTATGTAAAGATATCTTTGAAGTTTTATGAAACAGAGGGCAGGCCTGTCAGCGAATTAGGAAGATACAAGAGAGCAAGATTCCCGATTTAAAGAAAATCGTAACAGCTAACAGATTCCCCCCTTTTATGATAGTTCAAAAAGCTATGCCCTACTTTTTTTGGTATTTTGATATAAGCAGTTTTCTAGCGTCAGTAGTCTTCTTGTTCTATCTTGTTTTTAACAAAATTAGATATTGGTTTATCACCTAGCGTCTGTATCTGTTGGTAAAACTGCGTCTTTTCCTCCCCACGTTTGTGTCTGTTTTGTCGGGAAAGGTGTTCCCACTTGACGGTCTCTGGCAGGCAGTCTGCCTGATTAAATCCTTTCCAATCAGCTTAACACCTCGTAAATCCCCGCTCTGGGGCGGGCAGATTGACAAAACTCCCCGAGCAATCAATAGCTGAAAAAATAAAACGTCTGCAAAGACGGCGGATATGAGACCTCCTAGGGAACTGGGGGGTATAGCGTTCGTCTATGATTTCCTTGTCACACGCTGAATTTGTTTCTTTCTCTGCAGTGTTCCGTGGCGGGCTGCGGGGAGGAGACGGATGTCCTGCCTGACCCCGCACAGGGGGTGGCCGAATGGTTGGCCAGTTGGAGCCCCGGGGGTTCCAAGGCTCAGTGTTACTACCGTGCCGGGAGCCCGGATCACCTCCTTGCGTCCGATCCCCGTCACGGACTGTTCCACAGCGTGCTGTGGCCGGCCCTCATCTCGTGCCTCTGCCTCGCGTGCCTTATCGTCAGACGCCTCAGACGGAGGTTCCGTTTACGTCATGGCGTCGCAGACGACAAACTAAGCAGGCAGCAGCTAGCGGTTACCAAGGAGAGGCAGGAGGAGGAGCACGAGGACCAACAACAGGTAAACGACCTCACGGATTTGGAGTCAGACTACGAGCTCCAGGATAGTGACGATAACGATGATGTGGCGGGACACTCAGGATCGCTTCTTACTGGCCAAGAGGTAACGGGACTCAAATATCACAACTTGGCTTTCACTTGGACGTAGAGAAAGAGAGCAACGACCGAAGGAGGAAAGTACAGCAGGCTTAATCAAAACCGGGATGTTTGAAGGGCATTTTGGATCGTGTGTGATGCACTGAGGCTTTGTCAGATTCTCTAGAGAGAGAGAGCCATTGGAGAAAACTTTATTTTGCCAAAGGATTCGCATAGCGATCGTTGACCAAGTTATTCTCTCCCTTTGCCAGTGCAGTGTGGGGTTCGTGGCTGGTCCACAATTCAATGCATAGCCGTTATCTGATTTGTAAATTGCATGTCACTATTTGTTAGCTTCTTGTTGCGATGTATATTTTCCCCTTTCCTTACTATTTCTTGTTTCAAATGAATCTGTCACAATAAAGCCTTCGGGAGACGATGGGGTACATGACGTGGTTTCTTACTGGAAATCTTGTCACACGTGTACTGTGCACACTCGATCGGTTCCGTTCCGATGGGCCATTGGGCTTCTGCGGTTTTGGCGCTCAGCAGAGCAATGGACCACGGTATACCGTGCCACAGTGCCGTATCTTTTGCCCAAAGCAGCAATGGAGGACAAAACTTAGTTAAAGTGTGACGGATTCGAACCGGGGATTGGAACCGATCCGCTAAGAAAAAGTACGCTATGAGATATAACACAGAAGCCCAATACATACCCTACTAGGCAGTGTCGACGGTTGGTGACGCAGCTGTTCTGATGGTGTGTATTCGCATGTTGGGTTATACCCCAACTATTTCCCATCCATTGTTTCATTGGGCCAACAAATACCGCACGGTGCCACGGTATACTGTGGCCCATTGCTCCAGTCAATGCCAAAATCGCCAAAAAAAAAAAAAAAGACAATGCCTCATTGAACGGAAAAGTTCGATTGGCTGCACTGTCTTGCCGGTGTTCTTTGAGCACTTAAGCAGCTGCACGTCCGGCGTATATGCGAAGCGTAAGCGGCAGCAGCTGCCATGTACACTGCCTAATGTTGACAACTATAACAGTGTTGACCTAAGATAGAACACTACCCAAGCAAGTTAACGGAATCTTGCTACTTACAGTATATACTTCATGGACCCTCGTATGCCACAACTACCCCCTACATTCACCACAGTAACTTCTCCCTGTAATCTAAGTTCCCCATATATTCAATACAACACTCTCTACATTGTACCTAGTCCCTACAATATCGCATGGGCTGTTTTCCCGGGGTTATCTTTGTGACGTATGGGGAAATTTTGACACTTTAGGTAAAATCACTCTGACAAATGAAGGTTGTAGCATTTACAGTGTTTGTAGCAGATGCTGGCTCGTCAACATTTGCATTGCCCTTTAAAGGTAGCAAGAGACCCGGCGGCCTTGACACTTAGCCTGACTCAAATGGCGGTTTACGTTGGTGAGATTTTCAGGTACGCAACAGAGCTCCATCCATTGTACTCTACTATAGACCGATTTCAAACAAATACACACATTTTGCAATAATTTTCATATTCCAATATTTTGTAGATAAATCTTGAATACGCTTCTAACATGATTCCGAAAGTTTTGTAGATAAATCTGGAATACGCTTCTCATATTTTTCAAGGTATCCAATTAAGACATGCCACAACGTGTGTAAAAAATAACCCAGTTTTACAATTAAAATTTGAAATTCTCAGATTTTTGTGATCAATTTTTCGTTGAATGTCCTAGAGATGTCCTTAAATTTGGTTAGTAATACTGAATCTGCTTCAGTTGGTAGTTTCACAGAGGTCATTTGAAAAATCCCGTTCTTATGTGTTAAAGAAAACTAAGAACATTCAAGCGAAATCCAAAATGTTAAAATCTGAAATTAATAAACTGCACTACTGTTTGCATGTACACTGTACTGTTACAGTACTGTTATATGAGAATAGAGCAGTAAAACTGCTCTATTCTCATAAACAGTACTGTAGCAGTACCGAAGGTAAACTAACGGTACTGGAAGAACAGATGAAACACTGTGGTGTCTGCCGTTCAGATACTCTATCGGCACAAATGGTTGTCACACGCGTTTTTAGATGGAATAGCAAGCTTTGTCACAATTCAGTAGTCTGGTCAAACAATTCAAATACAGCTAATCAAGGACTCACACACATAATAATGATTGTTCTTAAAACGTTGTGCCACGCAGATGGATATTCATTGAGTTGTAAGACAAAATATACCTATAGGGTATGTGTGTGTGTGGCGACCCCTTGGCGGACAGTGCATCTACATCTAGTACATGTATTTCTAATGATGAGAATTGCACAGGCTTCCCATAATAGAAAGCGAATTACGACAATAAAGTAGAAAAAAATACATTTTGCCTAAATTTTATTTCAAATACTAAAAGTATTACAGTACACTGTGTATTTGTCTCCTATGAACTTACGTATATCATACGCATAAGCTGGTTACTACTCTGGAGAGGGGAAAGAGCGTAAATACTGATGTCGAAATGACGACTACTTTGGCCCGAAAATCTAAAGGTTAAACTATGTACTTTAGCTTGAAAGGCAAAGACCTTAATGGCCTTTGCAGAAAAATCGCTAGTGCACCTGACTTTAGACAGTAGTCGAATTCCCCTGTTCCAAGGCCATAAGTCATCCCTAGGCCATTTACGCGCTCTTATTGACCGCTAAATATCTCCCCAATTCTTCAGCCACTGCCCATTCTAATCCATTAGCAGCCGCACAAATGTTTCTCAACATAAGACCCTCTCCCATTTCAAACATATCCCCTTTTCGCATAAACGAATCCCACGAAACGACCCTCTTCACCGACGCGATGGATACCTGTTCAGGCGGCAGACAATGGATGGCCAGCCATTTTCTGTAGCTGGTTGTTCTTCCACCCTATATGTAGCGTGTTGGGAACACCTCAAAACCAGGGAGGGAAAAAGAATGGATATTGGACGTATCGATTACACCGACAAGAACAATTAGGGCCGGTATACATGGGAACGTCTCATGCCGCATTAAGCGGCTCTCTCATATGTCCGTTTGCTCGTGTTAAAAGGAGGAAGACCGGATATATCTGACCGTAGGTGGGAAGTCATATCTTCTTTGAAAAAAAAATCGCCTATAACAGATCTAATAACCTTGGGAATTTCTAAACAATGTTATCTACAGAAACCATACAATAACATTAAGGATGATATCAGACAAACATGGACGCGATGTACAAGTACGTCGCATCAATAAATTAAATAATAAAATTAAATTGAGTGAAATGGCAAATAACATTTTGTCATCAAGTCATGTCCATTTTATGAATGTTATACTCTGTCGGGTGTTTCAGTCGGTAATTTATTATCGTGGTGGTAACTTTACGTACTAAAGAGATCTTCCGTTACTTCAATGTTCAGTATTACAAAGGTATCACTTGCAATTTGTAAAAAAAAGTGTAGGCCTATAAGACTTTAATAAACCAATCTGTATTTTCTGTCATATACCTGAAACAGCGGTTCTACTAACTCGCCTTTATCTAACGGCTGACCATTAAAGGCACTGTAAACTAAATGACTCTCAAGTTAAAGCCGTTTCTGAGTTACAGACCGATTTTCAAACAAACGCCCCAACTTTAAACTTTTCATACATGTATTCAAATGTCATATCCAAATGCCTCTTGGCAATTAATCATGACTTCGCTTTCACGTTCTCAAGGTACATGTACAATGAGGCATCTAAGGCATGCATCTGTAAATTCATCTGGCAGTGTACTGCAGCCAATATAAATCAATTTGCAGCAACAAGAAAATGCATCTGCATTGCAGGCAATATAAATTAATTTGCAGTAACATAAACAAACTAATTAAACAATATAAAGCCTAATAATCTGCTTTATGTGTAATTGACAAAAGCATAAATTAAGACTGACAAGTGTCACAGCTTATAGCTACCGCGGGTGGTCCCAGACTGTACCGTGCTTGCAATGGTATATCTAATGTATTTTCTTTGAAACAAACTAACAGTTACTTCTACGGCAGTTAAATCTGATACAATGACAGTTTTTGCTGAATCCAGGAATCCAGGAATTTGTTTGATATGTATAGGATAAAGAACTCATTACAAAGGTTCGTGCCTTTTCCTATATCCTCGGGGACCACCCTTGGTTTATAATTATCTGAACCTCGGGAACGATACAGGGAACGATATGTTAATTTTTTCCTTTTCATGCCTGCAGGGCATATAGCAACGGCCCGGACCCTGGCAACGCAGACGAAAAAGCAAAACAAACACGCGCCTCTGCTATTGCCTGAAAAGCTGGGTTGGGGTTACAGTATGATATAGCAAAGATCATTGTTCAATGTAGCTATATATTTGCACGATGGCCCCAATGGCAAAGTATAGGGAGATTTTTTTCAGATATATATAATAATATTATTTATTATATACCTGAAAAATATCCCTATACTTTACCATTGGAACGATGCTGCAAATAAATCTCTGTATTTGAACGATGACCTTTTGTTTATCGCACTCTGACTCTGACTTAATCCCAGAAGCTGTGACGTGTAGTAGGGGCTCCGGAGATGGTTTTGACAGGCCTTCACCCGCTACATGTCACAGGAGAGGCAGTGGCAAAAACGCGAGGGTTTCCAAAAGTTGCAATTTATGGAGAAACTGCGCCTTACCTTGTACATAAACAGTGGTAAACAGTACCTATTGTTTAAAAGTTTTCTTGTGCCATAAG
>JAAUYG010092015.1_pt1 | contig 12849 bp, 16 predicted proteins | sample 7278091 | NCBI WGS metagenome assembly JAAUYG01 (sample SAMN14350201, study PRJNA611818) | marine sediment metagenome | isolation source: surface marine sediment (0.6m) | place: French Polynesia: Moorea | collected 2018-08
ACATCAGTAACCATCATTAGACTGGAGAGGGCATCCTTCGATCCAGACGATGGCTGTTGAATGTACAACAAAGCCCCTAAAAGTTGTATCTGAAACAGTGGCAATGGCCAAATCACCTGAAAAATAACATGAGAAATAATATCCGAACACGTTTGGGGGCCCAGACTTCGTGTTCTTCAGCACCTGACTGAAATACAGTTACATAACGATGTACTACTACACCACCAGGATGACAACACACCTACAGAGAAGAGAAGGAGAACATATACCCTGGAGAGAGAATAGGTAGGGACAGAAATGCTGTCCGGACCTGTAACTGGGAGTCCTTGGGGTTCAGGCTGTATGGGAGCTACAGGAAGAAGAGATAAAGGAAGGGAACAACTCATGCAGTAGAACACATACAATCTACCCCATCAGACGAGCAGCTAAATGACCGGTCACATCGTTCTCAATACTAGGAGACAGAGAGAACATGAGTACATGATGGTAGAGACCTAGACCACTGGATTTACATTACCTCCACCAGCCAAACCTCACATTTGGCTCTGGGGGTGTAAGCTTCTGCGACCAGTCTGAAATAAAGTCAAACTCCGGTCACCTACAGCTTAGGAGGCGCCAAATGAGGCACAACTCTGATCCTGGAACAAATACTTGGAGCAGTGCTGAAAATTGAAAAACTGGGGGTACCCCCTTCTGTCTCTTCTTTTCCCCCTTCTTCAAGAGTTGAGCGTCCCCTCAACCATAACCTAAAGAGAGCAGAATTTGCATTAGCACATAATTTGACAAAGCATATGTGCAAGTTGCTCCCACTGTAGAAACTTACACAAGTATACATGTATACAATACCACAAAGTTTTTTTAAGAGGACAGTAGTGTCCTCTGGACATTGGATAATACCAATGCTCACACCCTGGAACTTTAAACAGAGAAATGACCCTTATTTACTTTTCCTTCTGTAGGCTCAGGCCAGGACAGTCTTGTGCGTGTATCACATATGCCGAAAGCATGAGCATGATAACGCCTAACCCAAACCTACAGAAAGAGGTGGTCACTATTAGTACAAAGAGAAAGTTATTGTTAATAACAATGGTAAATTATTAATAAATACATTATATTACATGAAATAGACTTACCACTAAGAAATAGCCCCTTAAGGCCTTAACTAATACAAGTGAGGATGGCAAAGTGCTCACAGGGATATGGTACCCCAACCACGTCCATATCCAGAAAGTTCCAAGATCGCTCTCTCGAAAGAGGGCACTCCAAAACTTTCCCTTAATGGCAAAGGCCCCCTACCAACGACCTAGGCCACGAAAACTTCTCCAATTAGAGAAGAAACCCATAGTTTCCCCCATAGGGCAAACCATGGCTCACTGAGAGAAACCCACAGTTGCCCCCATAAGGTAAACTGTGGCTTTCTGGAAGAAACCCATAGTTTTCCCTGTATTATAAGGACCACCATACTGTGTGTGGGACCACGAGCTGCTGCACCATGCAGTTAAGGACCAGGTGGGATCCAGTAGGGAAAGTGGGCTACATAAACTGATGGCTCAGAATTTTTGAGATTATGTGTCCACTGAAGGGACTGTCGGAGAGCACGGTGCCCAATTTGGAAGGAGGGTAAAGGTAGGGAAATTTTTGCAGTGACACAGTGACAGTTACAGTGACACCACTGCCACTGTGGGACGTCTTCGCCACGTTTTGGCACTTGAGAACTCGGCCTGGAACAGAAAAGACTGTCAATCATTAGTACATGAGGTGGGGTAGGAGAAGTGTTCAAGGCACTGTTGGGCGCACTACTGCAGGGGAGAACACAGTGCCGCCTAGTCCAAGATGGACTCTGGGAGCAGTGGCAACCCACCCACCACTGGATCCACGAGGGCATCATCACCTGAAACAGAGAGAGAAGTATTAGTATACTCACCCAGGTGCCGGTCCCCACCTCTGCAACCACTGTTGACTTCACATCAGGACAGGGTAGACACTGCCAACAACAGACCCAGCAGCATTGGCGTACTGGTGGACGAGTTATGGGACAGGACAGGCACTGATCATATGCCCCTTACAGATGTGTAACAATCTGGGGTTTGTCAGAGTCAAAGACCTCGCCTAGGTTGGATAGCCAAAGTGGAGGTCTCCTCAGTATCACTCCTCAGCATCACCACTGATGATGTGGAATCAGCATCCCGGTCACTTGCAAGACCAAAGTTAAGAGAGCCACCTGTAGTAGGTGAGGGAGATCTCACTGCAGCTTCAGGTGGAAGCTCAGAGGGCGTGTTGTCTGTGGTTTGCATTTCAGAAACCCGTCACCCATCTGATTCTTCACCTATGGAGTTCCTCCTCCTCCTCGAAGTCAGCTTGATATGGCAGCAGTTTATCTACATGCATGATTTCAGGCTCAGCCCTAGCATGGCGTTGGATTGTCACAGGACTTGTTTTTGCTAACACCAGCCATAGCCCTCGGTTTCTGTAGTGTAGTTTACAGGGGGGTAGACATGCCACACCCAGTCTCCTCGCTGGCACACAGTGGCTCGACAGGTCTCGCCATAACCTTTCTTTTGGCTTTTTGCAGCCTTTTTTAAAGATTGGTTCTGGCTATGGCATGAGCATCTCTGATTGATCCTCGTAGCCATTCCATGTATTCTGTGGGACAGTGAATGTCTGGCCGTTCTCAACCAACGTCACCGATGACCAATGGTATGGTCCTTTCTACCCATACAGCATACGGTAAGGGCTTATGCCAGTACTGCTGTGAGGTGTTGATCGGTAGGCACTGAGCAAGGCAGGGACTTGGTCGTCGCAATCATCTTGTTGCTCAGACACTACAGCTCTACAGAATTGCCTGAGTATACGGTTGCAATGTTCCACCATGCTGTTGGCCTGTGGCGGTATGCTTTAGAGTACGTTTTAGCAATGCGGAGTAAATCACAGACCTCTTGATGAAGTGCTGAGGTAAACTCCTTTCCCTGGTCACTGTGGAGAGTGACTGGGGTGCCATGCTTCAGGATCCAGTCCTGAACCACAGAGTCAGCTATGGTAAGGCCTTCCTTACCACAGATTGCTCGACCCTCCACCCATTTAGTGAAGTGGTCTTGCATGAAAACAATATAATCGTTGCCGTTTTGAGTCATTTTGAACGGACCCATCAGATCTATGGAGACTCTCTCAATGATAGCCCCATAGGTGGGTTGTTGTACCTGACTGTGCCCCCGGACAGCCGCCTTGCATTTACTGTAGATGGTGCACCGGTGACACCATGACTCAATGTATTTTTGCATGTTGGGGCAGTAGAACTATCGCTTGATTAGACCCTGTGTACGGACTACACCCTGGTGAGCTGCCAACTTAGGATGATGGTACGCCTGAAAAATACAAGCACGAAGCATTTGTGGGGCCATGACTTGCCATTCGTCGAGAAACCACTGATTCTTAAAATGCCTCAAAAGGATGCCCTCTCGTATATTCAAGCTACAGTACTGAGACCAGAGGGTTTTAATCTCTGCACTAGCATCTCGAACATGCTCTCACACAGGCTGTTCTGAATGAGCACGGAGCATATCCAGGTTGGGATCTTGCTCCTATGTAGGGGCAATCTCCACATTAGAGAGGTCTATAAGAGCTTGGAGCGCAGGGCTAGCCTTTTTAGCTTCACCCGTTGCTCTCACTCTATAGCAGGGTTTGACGGAGTCGGGGACAGAGATTAATCCATCCTCACTCCCATGTTCAGATGTATCTTCTGAGCTAGGCTCAGGACTTGGAAGATCAACAGGCTCCGTCTGAGTTGAGGCCTGCCGACTGTCAGTGTCCAGCAGCCGCTCTAGGTTCATAGCACGACCACCAACACAGGGTTTACTGGGTGGGTCTGGCAATTCCTCAACTGCTGATTTAGAATCATCCTACTCTTTAGGGTGACAACCCAATTATCAAAGCAACTCAGGCGAAATGGGCTCCTGTTCCGGAGTTGGCCCCAGAACTGGTGTGTCATGGAAGAGACTAGTGTCGTCCTCCACCAACTCCAGATAACCATCAAACTGCTCTAAGTAGGGATCAGACGGGATTACCATCCTCACCCTATCCTCCTCACGGGTCATCTGGTGTAGGGGGGAGCACACTCCGGGCAGGTATCACGTTTGCACAGCCGGGAGGCAAGGCGTGGTAACCCATCCGTGTGGCTATGGTGTTTGCCAGGCCTATATCAAATGGTTGTAGCCGAGTGATCCAACGTGCTGCTACCCCTTCTGGCTCCTTAAAGTTTCGGAGCCAGGTGAGGCTGGCATGATCAGTCACCACCGTGAAATGTCTCCCAGCGAGATAATACTTGAAGAGTTCCATGGCAGTCACTATCGTGAGCAGTTCCTTATTGGTAGTGCAGTATCGCTGCTGGCTGGCATTCAAGGTTTTAGATGGGTAAGTGATAACCTTTTTACCACCCGACTATCTTCCTCCTGCTCTTGCTCCAGAACAGCTCCCATCCCAGTTTCACTGGTATCTGTGAAGAGGATAAATGGTCCCTCTCTCGTAGGATATGCTAGGACCGGTGGCTGAACTAGGGCTTTCTTGAGCGCTAGGAAGGCCTGCTCACAGTTATCATCCCATATGAGTTTGGCATCTTTCTTGGTCAAACCTGTCAGGGGTGTCGCCACAGAGGCAAAGTTAGGGATATAGCACTGGTAATATGACGCCAATCCCAAGAAGACCCTCACGTCCTTCACTGTACGGGGTGTTGGCCAATCCTGCACAGCTGCAGTTTTCATTGGATCGACTTCCACCACTTCGCATGAAACATAGCACTCTATGAATGGCACTCGATCGCACATGAGGCAACACTTAGAAAGTGTCAACTTAAAGTTTGCCTCTCTGATGCACTGCCAGACTGTTGTAAGCCTGTCCAGTGCATCATAGAACTTTCCAGCATAGACAATCACACCATCTTGGTAGATAAGGCAAATCTTCCAGTTGAGCCTAGAGAGCACAAGCTCCATGAGTCGCTCGAAAGTTGCCGGTGTATTGCACAAGCCGAAAGGCATGACCGTGAAACAGAATAGCCCTTGACATGTGACAAACGCAGTTTCAATGCCCTTTGGGTACATCTTTATTTGCCAGTCCCCCAAATATAAATCCACAGTACTGAAGTATTGAGAGCCCCGAAGTGTCATTGATCCGTGGTAACAGATAGGCGTCTTTCCGTGTGACTTCGTTCACCTTATGATAATCCTCGCAAAACCTGGTGGAGCCATCTTTCTTAGTAACCAGAAAAATAGGGCTTGCCCAGCTGCTATGGCATGGCTCAATTACACCTCATCCAGCATTTTCTGGACCTCACCTTTTTCCACATCCTATTTAGTGATGGGAAGTCATCTGGGTTGGAGGCATATGGGACGGTGCTCCCGGGTATCAATAGTATGAGTTACCAGGCCAGTCTGTCCCATATCCTCCAGGCCACTGCTGAATACATCTCTGTGCTCATAAATGGCCGCTGCTAGCTCCTCACATTCTCGAGCAGTGATATCCTCATATATCCACTCCATGAGGGGCTGCAGGTGCTCTGGGAGATCTTTGGGGTCCATGCGCGTGACATCATGAGCATTAGCACGGGATGTCTTTATAGACGCGCTCTTACTCATAATGCTTGTGGCACAGACATCCATTAACTCATCATCATCTGACTCCCAGTCAGACAAGTCTGAGTCCACCCAGAGCATTTCTTGGACATGCTTGAGTGACTCAACTGGGAATATATCTCCCAGCCGGGTCCCTTCATGCAAAGTCTGGGTGGCATCCGACAGGTTCATCACCAGTATATCATGAGTCGCCTTGGCAGGTGCCATCAGGGATGAGCCTATTACCAACCCATCCTCGGCACAACACCAGCTATTACTAGCTGGTTGTGCCACAGCACAAGATGTCCCAAAGTGTTTAATGCTCTGGGTCGCCTTACAACGGACCAAGACCTCAGTGTGTGGAGGCAATTCCACCCGCCATGCCAGTTTTAACCTGGCATGACTGGTTCTTACCCTCTCCGGAAGGCACCACTTTCTCGCTCCATGGTAAAGAATTTTTGCCTCAGTGACAAGTCACAGTCATGGGCGGCCAAGAAATGAGCCCCAATACTACAATTGGGCCTTTCTTTTCTAGCACTGACCACTACTTTAGTCTTGTACACTCCTGTAGCAATCCCAACCTCTGCTTCGGCAGAGCCTAACGTAGGGACAGGGTAGCCACCCATATCTTCGAGAAGTGGCATATCGTGCACCTGAAACTTCAGGGCGCGGACTTGTTGCACTTTTTGGTACAACAGCTGCATCATGGTTACTAATGCACCAGTGTCGATGAGCGCCAATGTATTGATGCCCTCGACAGTAATAGGGATCAACCAACACCCAGGGTGACTGGTTGACTATGTGCTGTCATCACTGGCTACGTCTGAGTCAGTGGACAGCGTCCAGGGTTGTCGTTTGGACTGGCCAGAATGATTCCTGGTTCATGACTGAGAGCAAACTCTAAGCCTAGCAGACTTAGGAACGGCCACTTTGGAATTGACTGTGGGCTTCCGCACTGGTCTGCCTCTGGGTCCGAGCAGGTTCTGTTTTTAGACAGGCCTGCCCTCCCAAGCCCTGTTTAGGAAGAGGCTTCTCCCTCGGCAGGGTCACTCCCAGGGCTCTTAGAGTGACCCTCACCTAGTTTAAAGTCTTGGTGGAAGGCTTCTTCTCCTCAGACTTCTTTCTTTTGGTTGAAGAATCACATGACGGATCCCTCACACGGATAGGCAACCCATTGGGCCCTATCCTATAGAAATCCCGAGACGGACAATCCTTGGCGAAATGGCCATACCCTTTACAGCGGTAGCATTGCAATGGTCCATCTCGACTGTGGGACAGCCCTTCTGCAGAAGAAGATTGGCTGCGCCACCCTTCCCTGGACGATGTACGTGAGGAGGAATTGGCAGAAGGCTTAGTGTCCTTCCTATCTGTGCTTCTAACTCGCTTTGGCTCAGGGGAAGGTGGCCATTTCCGCACACTCTGACCAGACTTAACACATTGACTGAGCTGTGCCAACACGTCCTGCACCAATTGCTTGGTGTCTGGCAACTGACCATGTTCATCTGCGACAAAAGGTGCTTGGGTGCTGGGTTTGTGCCCCCGAGGACGAAACTTTTCCTTCTCTTTGAGAGCCTCCAGCAATCGAGCCACTCAGAGTATTTCCTCCATACGTCTGTGCCCATGGACAGCCACTTGCAGGCTAAGCTCATGGTTACTCATCCCAAGGAGGAACTGGTCTATGACCATCTCCTTCTTAGCGTGGTAGTCCATAACTTCCCATGCTAGGTCGGCCAATTGCTGAAGGGTTTCTACATAAGTGTAGATGTCCTCCATTTGGCGACGATGGCGAGACCTGAACTGAGCCTTGTAAGTGGCTGTTAGGGCTCTGATTTTGAAGCGCTTCACAAGAAGAATTTTGTGTTCTTCCCACGTGAGCGGTTGAAAGGGTGCACGCCTGACATAAGCCAGCACGGTTCCCATTTAAATGAGCTTGAGCCTGCCGACGGGTCTCTTGCACGTCCCAGTGGTAAAACTGGGATAATTCATCTACTTGGTCACTGAACATGTCTAACGTCACACTTCCATCACCTTGGAAGTCCTGCATTTGAGCTAAGCGCACCTGGTTATAAGGTCTGGAAGGCCCCCAGTCTACAACAGGCTGTCGTGGAACGCCAAACTCCTCTTGCCTAGGCAAGGGAGCAGCCACAGGCCTGGCAGGTGCTTCCTACCAGTCACGGCAATATAGCCGCTCCTGGCATCCCCTGGTTACGTCTGGGTGCGCTTAACCAGGTTCACGTGTTTCATGGTGAGATTGAGCTCTAAACCAGGCTGATAGTTATCGTCATCATAAGTTTCATCATAGCAGCGGACAGACCGTGCATTAACACGTGGAATGCCCTAGCCCACATAATGTCTCCCTACAGGCGGCTGTTTGGCATAGGCAGAAAGCTTGTGGGCGTGCTCTTGGTGGCCTGTCCAGGGACTGATGGATTCTCCTATTTGGAGTGGGTTACAGGTGACGTCTGCCCCTGGGTAAGCCACCTGGCTGTGTCCAGTGCTGCACGAGACGTTGGCACCAGCCATGGCATTGGGGCCGTGAAACCAAACCTTCCTGCCTAAGTATGGCCTCATAGTTTGCCCGACGTTGGTCTCAAAGAACGGTTTATGACCCACTCTTTTCGACCCTGGCTGCAGGAGCACTTTTCTCCAGCGCTGCAGCCACTGGAACAGTGTTAGGTGCCCCAGCCGGCACTGTCCCAGCATAAACTGGAGCAGGCAGGCCAAACAGGTTGGGCACACCACTGCGCGAACCTAGATTCGCAGTCACCGCACCACTGCTCAGATCCCCGAAGACTGTTGGTTGACCAACAGGGTGTCTGTGTGGTGGAGCACTGTAGAGAGTGTTGTGGGTGGTGCTGATCACACATCCTACCGCCCCCGCGATGTTAGAACAGCCTTCAGTCTCCCGAAGACTGGCTTGGGAAACGGCAATTAAAAAAGCATTTGGCTTGCGACCTTACAGGTGATAACTGGCCGATTACAGGCCAGAAAGTCCGTGAGAGGACGATACATGAAAATACATACAAGAAAATATATGCGCGTACGCACCACAATGAGAACTATACGTTGGTGATAGTTTTACACCAACGCAGGCATCAACCAGGCTACCTTAGCGCGACTAATGGCTCCAGATAGCACCGAGGTGTTATTAGCTTGTTGCTTCAACGTTCCAGAGTCTTTCAAACACCGTTACAGACGAAGATCGTCATAATTATTGCGCCATAGCAACCATCGCGAAATACAAGCAATGGCAGGCACTCATTACTCGGCTTTCCCATTCACAGCCCATTTACAACTCGGCAACTACCAGGCCGATCCACTTTGTCTAAAGACTGCCTCGCAGGGCGAGTCATCCACTGTGTGACACAGACACTGAGAACCAAGGGTGATCCCTAGTTAAACTGGTAGAAGGAGGCTAAAATACCACAATACTAATAGCACCACGTGTATACGGTATATGGCATAGCTCTTATACTCCTTTTAGACACAGGTCAAAATGATGGCCACCGATCTGAACTTTCAAGGTCAAGTTAAGTCTGGAGCGCATTTATCGTCTCCATGTACAACTTCCTTGTGATGTTTAATAATAAAAACTAAACGTCTACCAGCATTACAAAACACAACACGAATAAAAAAAATCGTGTTTTTTATTCGTGTTGTATTTTGTAATGCTGGGCGTCAAGGAAAAATACCAAATGGTAATTGACCCACCCAGGATAAAGATATTTCAATAAAATAAATAAATGGTAGAACCAATATAGGTGGGTCCTAATATTACATATAGGACTTGCAATAAAGTGGGAAGTCGCATTATAAGCATCACGGTACTGCTCTTTGAGCATTGAATTTGATCAGCCAGGTCAGCAAAATCTAATGATGTAATTAAGATTATCTTCAATGACTGTTAAATGCTAATTTAGAAACCACACCGGTTCCATCCATTCATAAAATTATCTTTTATCTCTTCTCATTGTATCAGAACGTTTAACTACTCTTTAAGCTTACTTCCGTCCTTCCTACGGGGGAATTTTTACTTGTCATCAACAGATTCACTCAATCTCGGTTTAGGTGGAATACTCGCATCAAAATTGAAATCAATTGAAGTTGATAGTTTTTTTTTTAAATGATAGGCCATCATATATACACGGACATACACGCAAAATCTCCACTCTGCATGGCTGAGCTTGGCTATTAAAAGGAATCGCCAGACCGTTTGTCTGCAGGTGCAATTCATGGGACACATGCTTGCAAAAAAGGTTGATTTTTGAAGTTATTTTATTTTAGCCAATGTTACTGAAAGTGTCCTTTGGTGCACTTGCAAAATTTTTAAATTGAAAGTTTTCAAACCCTACTTCTACAGCTATGAAGCTTCTACGAACAGCCTCGGACAAGTCATTTTGGGGTCATTCGGTGAACTTGCGATTTTCAGGAAAATACGATTTTCAAAACTCTAACCCTTCTACAATTATGATTCCTTTTCAATCAAATTTTCATATATGCTCTCTGTGACAATCCACACAAAATGTTCTTCGTGGAATTTGGGAATTTAAAATGTAAACTATTTGAAAACAATATTGAAATTTAGCATTATGGCTAATGGGAAAATGAAAAGGTGCAACTATCTTCAGAATGACTAATCGTAGAGCGAAAGGGACGAAAATGCAGACACCAGCGGTAAGTTACATATGTATATGGGGTATTTTGACCCTGAATGGTTCAAGGTAATTTCATGGTCATTCGGTCCACTTGTGGGGACTTGTTAACTTGGGGGCCCAATGGAAGATGTATTAAATGAGGCTTATTTCATGTAAATCATGAACTGTGGGCCATAGAGTGAAACGTCGGGACCACCAGGAAAACATAGACGGGGTATCTTTGACCTTGTAGTGTTAAGGTCATTTAGGGTCATTGAGTGCACTTGTCTCAAAATTGCCTGTAATTTGAAAACTGCTGGTTGAAGAGCAAGAAGAACTGAAATTTGGGACTCAGGTACACTAGTAACACAAACGGTCGTTGGGATAGCGGAAAAACACGATCGATATCGTCAAAATTATTAAACGGCTCATATATAGGCATTGTAAGAGATATGGGTCAAATTAGGATAAGCATGTTGTCCATAATTATCACTTATGGAAATGTGCTTTATTTTACTCCTTTCTCCATTTTTATAGACTATTGTGTACAATTGGAAAATGGACTCTACTACGACCCGTGGAACCCTTGGTGTGGCTACATCGAATGTGACGGTGGGGTGGCACGGAGGGTGTGCTGCAAGGCAGGAACCTGGCTTGGGCTAATGAAGCCCATCAGGATCACACAGAAAGACCTCTGTCGAAAGACTCTCAGGTTGAAGATCAGCAACGAGAAATGTCCAATTCCGACCACACTGAATATGTGCAAGACGGCGGAAAAGGTTGAAAAGATGAACCCAAAGGTACTTAGGTATTAACTTATTATAAGGATATGATTCTATGGACATGGTAATTCACTTATTATAACAAATGGGAATTCTGAAGACCCTATTCGTCATATTAGCACAATATACTTCTTGAAAAAAAGTGAGTGAAACTGTTTTTTTTTTGCGGGGGGCGGCCTTTAATTCAACTTGCCTTTGCATGTATCGATGCAACAAATTTCAGCAGGACATTTATAATTATTTTTAATAATGCGCATGATGTGTGTTTGATAAAATTTCCGAAATGTATGTTATTGTTTATCTCCCCTTTGTTTTAATACAACACTTTTTCTTCGTCTTTTTTAGTGAGGGCACATGTTTTAGGCCTTTGGCGATGGCATAATTATATTTAATCTAAAGGAAGTTTCTGTTTTCTCCACTGCTTTTATATGGCAACATGATGTAACGTAATTTTTTATTTTCATTACTCACAATAAAATTTGTCACTACCTTTCAGGCCAAACTTCCCATTCCACCTCCTCCGAAAAGTTTCGCTTACCCTTCAGCCGCTGAACTTGGGCAACAGTTCATGGGGACCACGTCCAACGACGGCTATGACGGATACCCTGACGACGAAGGGCAACCAGAATTTGAAACAAAGATGCAGGAAGAATATGAAAATATGCAGGGAGAAGATGATATGTAAAGAACACTAACCAATTTGAACACACGACGTGTATGCGACGTACATGTTCTTCAAGGAAGTCCATATGAATAAAAGCCAAAATGCATTGGCCAATAGAAACCAAATCTCCCAAAGCCTAATCCTTAAATTATGTATCGTCACTAGCTGGTATTATTGCGAGAGGAAAACACAGCATATTTCAATCTCGCTAGTTTTACATATTTAATACACAGCCGCAACTCCTGACACCTTCAGGAGATTTTTATTGTGTCAGTCTGTGATGTTACTTACTGTATGATACTCATTGCTCTATCATGCTTCTGATAAATATAATAAAACTCGGTCGGAATTTTACTTGAAATGGCACTTAATTTATTTAGATGTGTGGGTTATCTTGAAGAGTAAGCAACGCTGCGGTTTGATCATTTTGTTCCATTATATGCTGTAACATAATGAATGCCATAAAGATTTTTATTTAGCGACATTTTAAATACTTTCTATTGGAAACATGTACCTTTTCTGTTTGACGTGGGTTCCTTGCAAATATAAAAACAATTTGTGAAGGCCAAGAGTGAAATCTGTCGAAAGGATCTATCTGAAATTGCGAGGGGCGGTGAGATTCTCAACTGATGTAGCTAAGTTAGTTGTAGGGCCCCAGATACCTAAATTCGACACAGCGACACAGGCTATTCTTAAATTCGACACAGCGGCACGCCACAATCCTAAAATCGACATGTGACACGCCATTCAGGCGACACGCGACGCGATTCCTTTATTATCTGCGACAAACGACACCAGCCTTACCGACACAAAAATTGATAAATGCGGGGTATCGTTTTTTTTTTTTGGGAAGCGATTTTGGGGTAGGTGGGTGTGCTTTGTGAAGTTTATGATGACGGTGGGTATATAATAAAGCACAGATACAGTTGTTTTGCAAATTTTCGCCCTCCTGGGCTTCTTCAGGCGTTGGAATGCGTTTATTTTAAAAAATACAGGGCTATATAAGACGATATAGCATAAACAACAAGAAACCAAGAGGTAAATAAGTGGCATTGTTATGTTGCTATGTAACACAAAAATAAATATGAAACACCAGTTTAGCAAGACAAATACGGATACATACAGATCACAAATGGAACAAGAAAGACCGCTGTCCCAGCGGTCTTTCT